>Ga0209310_1000425_pt1 | contig 48410 bp, 54 predicted proteins | sample AD_UKC030_MetaG_FD_184415 | JGI IMG/M metagenome (GOLD analysis project Ga0209310, IMG submission 184415) | Active sludge microbial communities of municipal wastewater-treating anaerobic digesters from USA - AD_UKC030_MetaG (SPAdes) (version 2) | ecosystem: Engineered > Bioreactor > Anaerobic >...
AAACCGTCGAAACCCAATCCCTGTTTAATCCCCGCTAAGCTATTGACAAAAATTTGATTTGGGTATATGGTACCCGGTCATGGAAAATATGACAAATCGGGTTAAAAATCCGGTTTTAATAATTTTTTAATTAACCATATGCGAAAAATCAAGTTTTTATTCCTGGCTTTGTTTCTTTTGCTGCCGTTTTCTTCTGCAGACGCCTGCAGTGTGCGCCAGCCGGCCAAATCTTATATAAACAGAATCCATAAGATTATTGGCGGCGAAAAACCGAAGCTTGTGATTGAAAGCGGAAAGGATAAAGAAATAGCCGCTTTCTATGACGGAAAGGCTATCCATATTTATAAGGGAGACTACAAAGGCAGCTGCGGCAATGAAACCCCCTACCTAAAATCGGTTATTGCTCATGAATACGCCCATCATGCTGAAAAAAAGTTTAAAAGTGTCGCAAAGCTTAAGGGTGAAAAATTAGCCTATGTTGCGGAGCATGCCATTGGAGATTCCATTTTCGGAGATGATATCGAATATGACAATGATAAGGATCTCAAGCATCCGAAAGCCTATGAAGCCATAACAAAAATGATATTCAAAAAGCAAAGTAAGAAAAATGACTTCGCCAAAAATAATACTTTATATTTCAAAAAACACCGAAGCAACAAATAATTCATAAAAGAACCGCCTCGATACTTGAGGCGGTTTTTTTATGCAAAATTTTTTCAATAAGATAGCGTAAACCGCCAAAGGTATTCTTTGCAATGCTTGGCATAATCAATACCGATTCGCCTGCCCACCACAATAGATTTCTTTGAAATTTTTTGGGCGGGCTTCTCGATGTATAAATTTCCTTTTTTTGTTATGTCTTTCCCATTCAGTTTCCGATCTATTTTCAAAACTTTGCAAAGCTTCCCTGGACCATTGGTTTTTTTATAATCAATGCCTTCTATTTTTACCGCCCTGATTAATACAGCGGCCGGAAAATCTTTTTTCTCCGTCACAATATTAAGACAATGATACATGCCATAAATCATATAGATATAGGCACGTCCCGCGACGCCAAACATAAGTTCCGTTCGCGGCGTTCTGCCTTTGGATGCATGCGAAGCTAAATCATCTTCGCCCATATAGGCTTCCGTTTCGGTGATCATGGCTTTTATTGTTCTGCTCCCGATTTTTCTGATCAAAAAACAGCCAAGCAAATCCTTGGCAACATTCAATGTATTTCGATTGTAAAAACCGCGTTTTAAAATCATATTATTTGTTTTTTATGCTCTATCGCCTCCGCATAAACCGCCAGCATTTTTTCCGCTGAGGCGGAAGCAGTATATTTTTCCCGAGCAATTCTCGATGATTCAGCCGACATTTTCTGGCGCAGCGCTGCGTCATCCAAAAGTTTTTGCACAGCTTCTATAAATTTATTTTTTTCTTCCGCAGTCAAAAATCCATTCACATTTTCCTCCACTAAACTTTCAATACCGGTCGCTTTGACTGCCACAATTGGAAGACCGGAATACATAGCTTCAGTTATGATCATACCTTGCGTTTCCGATTTGGATGCATAGACAAAAATATCGCCGGCCGCATAATAATTCTTGATTTCCTCTGCTTCGACCAAACCGACGAAAATTATTTGCTGGTCTAAATTTCTTTTTTGAGCTTCTTTTTCGAGTTCTGCCTTGAGATATCCATCGCCGACCAGCACGAATTTTGTTTTGGGATTTTTTTGCAAAACATCCGCCACCGATTCAAAAAGAAAACTGATATTTTTTTCTTCCGTCAGGCGCGAAACCAACAGCAGCACAGTTTCATCATCTTTTATTTGATATTTTTCGCGGATTTTTTTTCGGTTTGAGCCGGAAAAACATTTTTCATCAATGCCGGTTGCCACCGGAAAAATTTTATTAACCACGCCCCAGTTTTTAAGGATTGGTTCAATTGACTGCGTCGGCACAATCACACTGTCAGCCTGATTGGCATATTTGACAGCTTTTTTAATTATCCAACCAGCTGTTAATTTGGACGGTAAAAATGGCACGAAATTGGTATATTTGTCATACAGCGTATGCCAAGTAAAGATCAAAGGGATATTTTTTTTCTTAGCCCATTTCATGGCGGCTGATCCCAGGAGATTCGGATGGTGCGAATGAATAATGTCTAAATCAAGTTTTTCAATAATCCTATCCATTTTGCGTGAATATGGAATGCCCAACGGCAAACGGAATTTTATTTCAATATCCACTGAGAGATAACGAAAAACGTTTTTATTCGTATCTTGATAGTCGGAATAATTCGGAGCGAAAACAAAAACCGTGTGGCCACGTTTTTCAAATTCTTTGCGAAAAGTTTCCACCGACATCGGCACCCCATAGATATTCGGCAGATAATTATTGGTGAAAAAAGCAATACGCATACTAGAAATGACAAATTTCAAATTTCCAATGACAAATCAATTTCAAAATCCAAAGTTCAAATTTTTGACATTTAGTCATTTGGATTTGATTAGAAATTCGTCATTTGTCATTTGAAATTACAAAAAATACTTAAATAAAAAAACACCTGTTACTTAATTTCTTTCAGAAATTCTAATATGTCCGTAAAAACGTGTTCATTTTTAATATCCGAAATAAATGTATGGTAGGCTCTGTTTATATATTTCTTCTTTTTTATATCTGAGCTGATTTTTTCATATATCTTATCCATGCTTCCATGTGAAACAACATGATCCTGTTTGGATTGAATCAAAAAACAAGGCTGTTTTATTTCCGCAAATTTTTCTCTGACTGCTTTTACTAGCTTTAAGACTTCCAAAGCGCTTCTGGTGGAATATTTTTGGTAGGCAATAACGCGGGTAATTGTGGTGGTGGCGCCAAATGTCGGCGGATAGAATTTCTTGTTATATTTTTTGAACGGCAAAATTAATTTTCCCCACATTTCCAATATGCTTTCGAGTTTGATTTTGTACGGAGTTGCCATCAGCACCAATCCTTTTGTTTGCGGTCTTTGGAGTGCCAAAAGAATTGCCAAACTGGCGCCGATCGATGTCCCGCCAATGTAAACTTCCCCGCATTCTTTCTGCAGCTCGTCATAAGCTTTCAGCAAATCAGCCAGCCAGTCCTGATAGGTCACATTCTCCAAATCTTCCGGCTGAGTACCATGGCCTCTCAGCATTGGTCCGGAAACCGTGAAGCCTTCTTCACTCAGATATTTTCCCAATCTTCTCACTTCATAAGCGGTGGATGTCCAGCCATGAACCAGCAGCACCCCTTTGCCGTTATTGCCTTGGAAATAGAAAGGTTGATTAACTAAATCTTTTTCATCTTTAAAAATCAGCTCCGGATCGGCAAAAATAATGTTCTTAGCTTTATTGATAAATTTTACAATTTTTGGAGTCATTGCTTAATAACTTTAATAACCGATATGCCTTAATCTTAGTCTTTCCCCTGTTTTTTGCAAGAAAAAAACTGCCCTAATCGCAGTCTTTAAAAATGTCTTAATTTTTAATTGGAATTATTATTCTCCCGCAAAAGTTGCCTGGACTGGTATTTTTTATAAAGCGTAATGCCCATAAAAGAAGCGACAGCCACAGCAGTAATAATCCAGCCCGCCCAGCTGATATATTCTTTCATGCTTTTCCAAAGATAGCCATAGAAATAGCCCATGGCCACTAATGATCCGCTCCAAACAATTCCGCCCAAAAAAGAATATTTCAGAAATTTTTTAAAATCCATTTTCACAATTCCGGCCGCCGTGAATGTCGCCCAGCAAAGACCGACTGTTGATTTTACGGCAAAAATAGTTTTACCGCCGTGTCTTGTGAAATATTTTTCCATTCGGAGCACCAACGATTCGGTGATGCCGATATGCTTTCCGATTTTTCTCACAAAATGCATGCCGTATTTGTAGCCTATCCAATAGAGAATAACGTCTCCAAGCATATCCCCCAGAACCGAAAGCACAAAAACCCAAGGCCAAAAAAATGCGCCCATGGAAGCCAGCATGGCTGAAATCAAAGTCACTACCGGCCCTTCGAGAGTCATCAGTGGCAGCATGGCAAAGTAGCCATAATGCCGAAGGAATTCAAAGATGTGTTGTCCAGCCTGATCCATAGGCTTATTATAACGCAAAAACAACAAAAAATAAACACTCTGACTGTGAGCTTCTTCGCTTGTTTTATTTAGCAGACTAAATGCTCACCGGATGGAACCAGCTCATGAAAAAATAAAGGGATATTTTGGCTTTGCTACATAAAGAGGGCCAGAATAGGAAAAATGCTTAATATAAGCCCTTTCAAATTCTTCAACAAATGTAGCCCTATGCCATATTGCCCAATTTAAGCCATTTATTTTTCCGTCCAAAAAGTTGATTTTGGAGATTTTTGCCAAAAAATTGGCCGAAAAATTTCAGAAAATCGCAAAATAAAAAAAGTCCTTCGACTTTTTCAGGTGAAAATCTTCGGACGAGTGCAAAACTGGCCACACAATACCGTTTTGCTTTATTTAAGCCTTTTCAAATTCTTCGACAAATGTAGCCTCCTCTTTTTTGCCTAATTTAAAGCTTTTCCATATCTCGGGAAAAAGCCACTCAACTACTTCGTAAATAGCCCGCAATAGCATTTTCCGTCTTTCGCAATCTCTTCTTTATGGAAAGCACAGGGGCAGATTTTTTTCGCATCTTCTTCCTGATTTCCGCTTATCCGCCGGCAAGGGCAATATTTTTGGCCTGTTTTCTCCTCATTTCTCAATAATCCGTCCAATACCCTTTCAACAGTCTTTTTGTCCGGATTTAGCTGAAATCCGTTTTCTTTGGCGTATTCCAAATATTTTTCAATCATTTCTTCTTTTTTATCCATATATTTTTGTAATTGAGATTTTAATAGTTGGCTAAATATTTTTTTCCAGCCATTCTTTGATTTCAAGTTCAGGCTTAAATCCAGTGAAGGAATCGACCGGCTCGCCATTTTTGAAGAGCACTACCATTGGGATACGATCAACTTTAAATTTCTGGGCATTCAGCTGATTATCATCAACATTAGCTTTCAGCAAAACAATTTTTTCTTCGAATTCCTTTTCTATTTTTTCCAAAACCGGCGCCAGCATTGAGCAGGGTTCGCACCAAGTCGCGTAAAAATCAACCAAAGACAGCTTTTCTGTTTTTTGAATTTCTTTTTCAAAATTATCGTCAGTTAAAATAATAGACATATTTTTGTTCTTTATTAATTTATATTTTTATTATACATTGTATGCCAATGTATTTCCAGAAGTATTAAAAAAAGAGTCTTATAAAAAACTCGTTTTGATGCTGGTACCGCTACGGGGAAATCTCACGCACTCACTGTGTTCGCTTTTGAAACCTCTCGGTTTCAATACTTCCACCCCGGGAAAACCTAGGTTTTCCCGACCCCTTTCCTTGTTCGATTTTCCTTAGCATAAAATTAAAAAATCCCCATGCTGAGAATTTTTAATTTTTTGGTACCGCTACGGGGAATCGAACCCCGGTTTACAGGATGAAAACCTGCTGTCCTAACCACTAGACGATAGCGGCAAATTATTCTATTTTAACATTTCTTTTATTTTCTTTCTTCCAGAGGAAGATTTCCAATATTTTTCAGCTTCCCTGGCAAGTTTTATGTGAATACATTTCTCAATTATTTGCCAACTAAAATTTCCGAAGTTCTTTGTTGTTTTTACTTCTCCATGCGAATGCTCTTTTATCCTCCTTTCTAAATTATCAGAAAAACCGACGTAAGTTTTTGTTTTATTTTCATTAATCAGCAAATATACATAATAATATTGCATAACCTGCTGTCCCCGCCTCGCGTCGACGAGCGGTCGTTTCCGCGAGTCGAGGCGGGCTAACCACTAGACGATAGCGGCATTTATAAAACGCCTGAAACAATAACAGTGGAAAGCTTAACACGAAAAAAATAAATAGTCAAAGGTCTTATAAAAAAGGCTCTGCAAGCAACAAATTAGTTCAAAAATACTCCTCGGCTGGAGTATTTTTAGCGATTGTTTTTAATGCCTTGCTGTTTGGCGATTTTCAGAAGTTTTTTCTTGGCCCGATTGATCAGCGTTCCAATTGTGTTGATCGGTTTTTTCAAAATATCTCCGATTTCTTCATAGGAATATTCCTGAAAATATCTGAGTTTTAAAACTTGTTTGTACTTGGGCGGAAGCTTTGCCAGCGCTTCATCGATTTCTCTGACAATTTCCATATGTTCCCATTTTTCTTCTGGAATTTCTTCGTTAGTAGCCGTGTCCAACTTGTCTTTTGTTGTCGATATATCTTCCCAGGAAACGGTATAGCGCTTGTTCCTGCGTTTTAAAAAATTTACGGATTCATTATGCGCGATGCGATAGATCCAGGAAGAAAATTTCCGGGAAACGTCAAATTTATCCAGATTTTTATAGGTTTTGGAAAAAACATTCTGCAATATGTCTTCGGTTTCGCTCTTGTCGCCTACAAAATGAAAAATGTAAGTAAAAAGCTTTTTTGAATAACGCTCTGTGAGATTATAGTAGGCCTCTTTATTTTTCTTTTGAATTTGAATCAAAGTAATAAGCTCCGCATCGCTGAGGTCTTTGCAACAAACGTTTTTTTTAGAAGTTAGCCGGCAAGATTGGCTAGCTGGGCATTTTGCTTCCTGATTCAACAAAATACTCTTACGCTTTGAAGGTTTTTTCTTTGTGACGCCTTTCCTCACGGAAATACGTGGGGCTAGCGCCTTAGGCTGACTTTTCTTTTTCCGTACCATATGATATTATCGTTTAACGATTGCATATGAGAACAGGCCAGAAATATGCCTACAACGCTTCTTTCAAGGGGAACTATATATTATAATAATATCACACTTATGTCAAATATACTAATCCTCGCTGTGGAAACATCTTGCGATGAAACCGCTGTTTCTGTCTTGCAATTTCAAGGCAATGATTTAACCATTCTCGCCAATGAGGTTTCTTCACAGGTAAAGCTGCATGCCAAATGGGGCGGTGTTGTGCCAAATTTGGCCGCACGGGAACATGTGAAAAATATTGTGCCTATTTTTAAGCTGGCTTTAAAAAATGCCGGGGTTTCAATGCAAGATATTGATTTTATTGCGGTCACGGAAGGGCCTGGGCTTATTCCCGCTCTCATGGTTGGCAACAATTTCGCCAAAACACTGGCTTACCTTTGGGGAAAACCGCTGATTGGAATTCATCATATTGAAGGACACATCTACGCGAACTTTGTTCGCGAAATGACAAATGATAAATTTCAAATGACAAAAGCTAAGAAGCTAATGACGCTGAAAGCTAATGAAGCTATTTTTCCTGTTTTGTGTTTGGTAGTTTCCGGTGGTCATACGCAATTAGTCTTGATGAAAGACCATTTAAAATATGAAATTATCGGCCAAACATTGGATGACGCAGTCGGCGAAGCCTTTGATAAAGTGGCCAGAATTTTAGGAATCGGCTATCCCGGAGGACCAGTCGTTGCCCAAAGAGCAATGGAATTTCCAATGACCAATGACCAATTTCCAAACAAATCACAAAAATCAAATTCAAAATCTAAAGAATACGAAATACAAGATACAAGATACGAGATACAATTCCCGAGGCCTATGTTAAATAAGCAGGGATTTAATTTTTCTTTTTCCGGGCTGAAAACGGCAGTTTTGTATGAAACCAAAAAACACCCTGAATTATTAAGTGATAAAAAATATATTGCCGCTGTCTGTCATGAATTTCAGCAAGCCACAATTGATGTTTTGATTGCCAAAACCTTGAAAGCTGCGGAAAAATTCAAGCCAAAAACGATTATGCTAGCCGGTGGTGTCAGCGCCAATAAAGAATTGCGAGAACAAATGGGCGCAGCTATCTCAAAATCCATACCAAATACTAAATACTGTATACCAGATACTAGTCTGACCGGCGACAACGCCGCCATGATAGCTGCTGCTGCCGCTTTCCGCTGGCAAAAGATGAACGAATCTCAAAAGAAAAAAGCTCTGAATGGTTGGGAAAATCTCCAGCCATATGCGAATTTGAAATTAAAGTAATTTTTTCTTGAAATAATGCCCTCAAACTGATATTATAAGGATACTATGGAAAAAGAACTGCCTAAAATTTACGACCCCAAAGCAGTCGAAGATAAGATATACAAACGCTGGGAAGAAAGCGGGTTTTTTCAGCCTGAAAATTTAAAAGATACAAAAGGAGTTTATTGTGATGTTTTGCCTCCGCCAAATTCCAATGGCGAACTCCATGTCGGCCATGCCAGTGGTTATACTGTTATGGATATTTTTGGCCGCTATAACCGCATGAACAACAAGAAGACACTTCTCTTGCCTGGCAAGGATCACGCCGGCATCCAAACCCAAGTTGTGTTTGAAAAAATATTAGAGAATGAACGCGGAACTTCTCGCCACGAATTAGGCCGAGAAAAATTTTACAAAGAGTCCTACGATTTTTGCATTGATCGCGCGAACTATATGCGCTCGCAGGAAAAAAAGATTGGACTAAGTGCAGATTGGTCACGCGAAAAATTCACGCTTGATCCGGATGTTTTAAAAATAGCGTTGGAAACGTTCGTAAAAATGGAAAAGGATGGTTTGATTTACAAAGGCAAAAGAATTGTTAATTGGTGTCCTCGCTGCGCGACTGCTTTGGCTGATGTTGAACTACTTCACAAAGAAACTCCCGGAAAACTTTTCTACATAAAATATCCGCTGGAAAACAGTCCTGAATTTGTCACAGTTGCGACTACTCGTCCGGAAACAATGTTGGGCGACAGTGCTGTGGCCGTCAATCCAGAGGATGAAAGATACGAATCGCTAGTTGGAAAAAATATTATTTTGCCTCTGCAAAACAGGATTATACCAATCATAAAAGACAGGCGTGTTGATAAAATATTTGGCACCGGTGCTGTAAAAATTACACCAACCCATGATCCGCTCGACTGGCAGATCGGAAAAGATCATAATCTTGAAGAAATTCAAGTGATTGATGAAAAAGCAACCATTACTGATCTGGGTGGAGCTTATGCGGGACTTAGTGTCAGTGAAGCACGAGAACAAATTATTAAAGATTTGGAAAAACTGAACCTGCTTGAAAAAACGGAAGACATGACTCATTCTGTTACTATTTGTGAGCGCTGCAAAACAGTCATAGAACCCTTAACATCTGACCAATGGTTTATTAATGTTGATGCAGAAAAATTTTCATTAAAGAAAAAAGCTATTGCAGCGATTGAAAAAGGTGAAATTGAAATTTTTCCGGAAAACTTTAAAAAAATTCTGATAAGTTGGTTTGAAAATTTGCATGACTGGTGCATTAGCCGACAAATTTGGTGGGGACCGCAATTTCCGGTTTGGTATTGCAAAAATTGCGGCGAAGAAAAGTATATTGTTTCCTTGGAAAAACCTGCTCAATGCCCACATTGCCAAGGAACAGAACTAACCCAAGATGAAAATACTTTTGATACTTGGTTCACATCCGGACAATGGGTCCACACCACTCTAAAATCACACGGCAATGATTTTGATACATTCTACCCTTCAACAATGATGGTTACGGGTCGCGATCTCCTGTTTTTCTGGGCTTCCCGCATGATTATGATGAGCTTATATGCTACCGGCAAAGTGCCATTTGAAAATTTATTTTTTACCGGCTTAGTTCGTGACAAAGACGGACACAAATTTTCCAAATCGAGAGGCAATGGAATTGATCCATTGCTGGCGATTAATAAATTCGGGGCTGATGCTTTGCGAATGAGCTTGATTATGGATAGCGCCCCTGGACAAGATTCGAGACTTTCGGAAGAAAAAATAGAAACATTCAGAAACTTCACCAACAAACTCTGGAATATTTCACGTTATTGTTTGTCACAAGAAAATTTTAAGTTGGAAGAAAAAATAGTCAAAAAAGATATAAAAACTATCACGGATGAATGGATAGTACAGCGCGTTGATGAAACAAACCAAGAAATTAATAATCTTTTTGAAACCAAACAAATTTCCCTTGCAGCTGATACGCTTAAAGCTTTTACTTGGAATGAATTTGCTGATTGGTATGTTGAAACGAACAAGATTGAAAAAAATCAAAAAGTTCTTGGATATGTTTTAGATAAAATTTTAAAAATGTGGCATCCATTCATGCCTTTTGTAACCGAACACATTTGGACATTAGTAAATGAAAAGAATCTGCTCATGATTTCAAAATGGCCTCAGCATGAAAAATATTCGCACATAAATTCATCTTCAAAGGGACCTGAAAAATTTAAATTAATACAAGAAATTGTAACAAACATACGTGATGCAAGCTTTGCTGGCACAAACAAACCAAAAAAGGAAGTTACTATAGATATAGCGAATCAAAAACAATACGAGAATACTGAAATGGAAAAACTCTTGAAAGAGCAGGAGCACTTAATTAAAAACCTTCGTACTGGTGTCGAAACCTTAAAAATAGTTTCTACTGGAAAAATAATAAAAGACGCTATGCATAGAGTTGTTCGAGATATAAATATTTATGTTGCACCAGCAACAGGTGACTTTACTGGCGGAACTTTTCAGATAGCTGATGGTATTGTATCGCAAAAAGTAATAGACATAGTTAAGGCCGAAAAAGAAATCGCAAATGTAGAAAAATATTTGGCTGGGCTTAATGCGCGCCTTGAAAATAAGGAATTTATGAGTAAAGCATCCAAAGATTTCATATCTAAAATAGAGAAATCAAAAAGACATAATGATGCCAAGCTTGTAGAACTTAAAAAGCATCTCTCTTCACTTAAATAAACATGAAAAACGCATTTGAATCTTTTTTATGGGGAATAATTGCGGCTTTTGGCGCCTTGATTGTAGAAATCATAGTCTTTTTAGGCATTTCTGCTTACAAAAATATTGAATTTTCTTTTGATATTTTTTTTGCGGTTCCTTTATTTTTCTTGATTTCTGCCTGCATTGAGGAGTTTTTCAAATATATTATTATTTCCAAAAAGGTTGAATCTTTTTCTTTGGAAAAATCCTACATTGTAAATTCTATGTTGGTTGGTTTGGGATTTTTCGGGGTTGAATTGGGATTTATTTATATGTCCTCAAGCTTATTACCGGCTTGGAACTTATTAACAGAGATCGGAATCTTGCATATAGGTACTGCCGGACTGATTGGCTATATTGTCGCCATCAGAAATCCAGGCAAGTTTTCAACTTTTTTGTCTGCTTTTTCGATTGCCGTGATCTTCCATGCCGCCTATAACCTTTTAGCTATGAACAGGGAGTTTTTGCAGAACTACCTGGTTTTTGCCCTGCTTGGACTTTTAGTTTTGATAAATATCATAAATCTTCTGCGCATCAGCAGTAAAATAAACCAGGATTAAAGGTGACTTGCAAAAGACTAGAAATCGTCATATAATATTTATGTAAGAAAAGTATCAAATAATTCTTAACTTAGGGGAAATTAGTGGCCTTTTTGCTGCTTTTGAGCAACTTTCGGCCAGTGATCCACAATTATACTATGTTAAAGACAAAAAAATCATTTTTTGAACGCGTAACAGGCGCCACTTCAGTCAACCGACCTGGCGATCGTGAAGATTCTAGGCCTGTTTTTTCCGAAGAAGAAGAAACTGAGATGATCATGAATTCCGAACCGAGAAATATTTTTGTTGAAGATGAAGGCTATGCCGGCAATGCTGAAGGCCAGCTTACGATAGACGTCTACCAGACTGACAACGAAATTGTCATTAAGTCTACGATTGCGGGAGTAAAACCTGAAGATTTAGATGTTGCTATCAACAATGACATGGTAACAATCAAGGGGGAAAGGAAAAATGAAGAGGTGGTAAACGCTGAAAATTACTATTATCAGGAATGCTATTGGGGCGGGTTCTCGCGTTCAGTAGTTCTGCCAGTGGATATTCTTTCCGAAAAATCTGAAGCATCCCTTAAAAACGGAATTTTAACCATTCGCCTGCCTAAAGCAGATACTACCAAAATCAAGAAGATTCAGGTTAGAGGATTCTAAAAACAGCTTGTCAGGCTGCAGCTTTTCAGCTTATTAGGAAACTTCAATCGAAAGATTGAAGTTTTTTTCTCCAAGGTTGTAAGCTGCCATCAGAGTCCAATTGAGACTACAAATCAATCGGAATCCTTGTTATTGATTAAAAAATACAGTATTCTTAAAGCATGGTTAAAAACTATTTTTTATTACTTTTATTGTTGTCCGCTCTTTTGCCGTTCTCCGTATCGGCCGAAGAAGTTTTAGACAAAAAATCTACTTCCGGAGAGAAAGCTGCTCTTGTTTTAAATATTGGTCAACATACGGAAACTGTATCAGAAAGCACTTTGGCTGGGTGGACGCAACATTCTAATATTTTTACATTATCATCTTCCAAGCGATCAGAGTTTGAAAATATTTATTATTGTCCGGTAAATAATATTTTTTGCGCATTAACGCTAACTGAAATGCAGAGGCATCATATTCGGCTTTTGCCTGAAAAAAATATTAACGTTGATAAGATAAGGTTGCATGTTGATGATATTGCCCGAAATGTTAACAGGGATCCCATTGACGCAAAATTCCAAATCGAAGATGGAAAAGTAACCACGTTTTCAGAACCACAAAATGGCCTCACTCTAAATACTGAAAAGAGTGTTGAACTGATCATGTCTGCGCTTCAAACGAATCAGGAAAAATATCCTCAGACGCTCAATTTGCCTTTTGATGTAAAAGAACCGGCAATAGGTTATGAAAATGTTAATAGTCTTGGAATAAATTCGCTCATAGGAGAAGGCGTTTCCAATTTTAAAGGTTCCACCAAAAGCAGAATCCATAATGTAACTGTCGGCGCCAGCCGATTTAACGGAGTGCTTATAAAGCCCGGCGAAGAATTTTCCTTTGTGAAAAATCTTGGCGAGGTTGACGCTGAACATGGATATTTGCCGGAGCTGGTCATTAAACACGATAAAACTGAACCGGAATTTGGTGGAGGCATTTGCCAAGTTTCCACAACAGCCTTCAGAGCAGCAATTTACTCAGGCTTAAAAATTACAGCCAGACGCAATCATGCCTATCCTGTTTCTTATTATAATCCGCAAGGCATGGATTCAACCGTCTATATTCCCAACCCAGACTTGCGTTTTATTAATAATACTCCAGGGCACATCCTTATCCAGACAAGCATAGAAGGCACAATTTTAAAATTTCAATTCTATGGCACGGATGACGGCCGAAAGACAACTATTGATGGCCCCAAGGTGCTTGAAAAAAATCCGGATGGTTCAATGAAGACGACTTTTACTCAGCATGTTTTTGATAAGAACGGTGATGAAATAATTAAAGATGTTTTCAACAGCTCCTACAATTCTCCAGACAAATATCCCCATCCAGGTGAAGAAATATTTACCACTAAACCCGACGATTGGTCAAAAAAACAGTGGGAGGAATATAAAAAATCTCGCTAATAAATCGTTAAAAACAAATAAAATACTGATTTATAGGCATTTATTCTCCATTGACTAATTGGGTGTCTTTTGATATAATAGTTTAGTTGTTGAAAAATTAGCGTCGTTAGCTCAGTTGGTAGAGCAGATCCCTCTTAAGGATATGGTCGGGGGTTCAAATCCCTCACGACGCACATTTTTATCTCATAACCACAATAAATTTCAATTGAAAATTGAAATGGGAAAGGGGTCGGGAAAACGGGAGTTTTCCCGGGGTGGAAATATTAAAACCGCAAGGTTTTAAGGAGGAGCAAAGCGACGACGCCCTCATAGTTCAATGGATAGAACACCAGCCTTCTAAGCTGGTTATGTAGGTTCGATTCCTACTGAGGGTACAAAAGAATTTAGAGTTAGTAATTTTGAATTTTGAATAAAAGAAGATATGTTTTAAAAAATGAAGTCTATAGAGGGGCGGGTATCGTCTAACGGTTAAGACATCGGTTTGTGGTACCGAGAACCTGGGTTCGATTCCCAGTACTCGCCCCTGTGTAGATTTCTGACATGCGCTCTTAGCTCAGCTGGATAGAGTGTCTGGCTTCGAACCAGAAGGTCGGGGGTTCGAATCCCTCAGAGCGCACAAAATAAAAAACACCGCGAGGTGTTTTTATTGTGAATTAAATTGTAACAATTGCCAATTAGTACGGTTTGAAAATATCTCTTATTGATTCATATTGCTTTTCACTTTCTTCTTTGCGTGATTGAATATCGGCTATTGTTTTGTTAAAATCATTTTCTTTGAACAAAATTCTTTTATCTTGCGACGCCATGTACTCCTGTTTTCTTTCATAACTCCATTCTGCTTCATATAAACTTTTCTGCCAAATATATCCACCCAGCGCAATAACTGAAAACAAAAAAATAAAAAACAATGTCGTGTTTATTTTTTGCCATGCATAATCCATGCTTGATATAGCTTGTTTTATGTTTATTTTTTTTATATTTTTAAAATCGAATTGCATTTTAAGGTTCATATTATTTTGTGTAAAATACGACATCTATTGTGGTTAGAATATTGTTAGAAATTACTTTTTCTGATAAATTTTCCGGATTATCAATTGGATTTGCGTTGATAGCTCCGAAAGATCCCGTATTAGCTGTTCTATTATTGTCTTTTTCGGACTGTTGCATTTTAATGCCTATAATATCACAATAGTATTCAAAATTTTCAAGTTTACGAATAAAATCAACTGCCGTATTATATTCCCCTTTCAGCTCCAGCTTCATTTGCATATATTCGGAGCTGGGAAGCTTGTCTATTATTGAATCGGGGGCTGATTTTTCAGCAGCGTTCGTCTTTTTTTTCGTTTTAGATGGAGCCTCTTGCGTTGGTTCTTTTTCCTGCACTGAAATTGCAATACTGTTTCCGGAATCTTGAGCCAATTTTTCCAATTTTTCAATAAGTTCTACTGCATTGTTTCTGTCAAATAAAACATCCACCATCTTTTCATTGTTTTGCAAATTTTCATATTGTTCCTGCATTTTTGGAAGATCAGTAAGGCTTTGCTTTTTAATTTCTTGGTTTATTTTTTCTTCTTGAATTTGATCCACTACACCATTAATGCGTGATAAAAGAGGCATAATAATAAAATATACGATTGCCACAACAAAACATATATAAATGACAATAGCCAGTAACTCGCGTTGTTTTTGAAAAAATTTTTTCATCCAGCAGTATAAATTCAAATGAGCTTCGCTCAAATAAATTTTGATTATTTCTTTAAATTGCCGATATCCCTCATTGGTAAAATAAAAATTGATTATTTTTTAATTTCACCACAGGGCTTATTGTTTTTGTTTTAAGCATTCTTCTTTCAACATCAGGTCTATTTGAAAATCAATATCATTTTTTACTACAAGATTTGACAATGGAACATTGATGTTTTGGAAACATTGAGAGCCTTCTAAATTATCTTTAAATTTTATCAAATCATCACGTGATCTGGCTTTGCCTGCTAAAAAAACTGCGTAGTCTTTATTCGAAATATTATTCAAATATATACTGTCCGGAACTATATTGCTAATCTCAATTAACACGTTTTTCCAATAGATATGTCCGCTTTTAATTTTTGCCAACAAATTATCCTTATCGTTTATTTCCTTAAATTTTTTCTCGTATGTATCGAGCTTTTGGTATTCATCTTGGGACTGCTGACTGAGATATGTATTGCCAGATGAGTTTCTTTGTAAAATAAGAATATAATATGTACTCAATAATATGCATATGAAAATAAAAATGGGCAGTAAAAATAAAAACTCACCACGCAAAATTTTATGGAAAATTTTTTTCCTTTTTATTTCTTGTTTTCTTTGCTGTGGCAATAAATCAATAGATATCTTCATAGTGCATTCCTTTTAAGGCTAGCCCAATAGCGGTTGAATATTGTAACGACTGTTTTTTCTCAATTATTGGTAAGTTTTTCCCAAATTTTATATTTACCCAGGGATCGCCCAGCTCTATTTCACGTCCTAATTTTTTCGATAAATACGGCAGCAGGCCTTTGGCGTTTGCTCCCCCTCCGCATAAAACTATTTTATCAATATTTTGCGAATATTTTAGACAGGTTAAATAAAAATCAATCGAACGTTCAATTTCTTGAACCAGATTTTCCAATATAGGATTTTGCAACTTAAATAGGGAATCATTTTTGAAATCACTTCCAATTCCGTAGATGATTTTGAGCTTTTCAGCCTCTTCAAAGGATATATTCATGCCTTTAGCAATAGCATCCGTTAAAACTTGCCCGCAAAGAGGTACACTTGAGGTAAAGCATGGCAAACCTCCTTTATTAACAGAAAAACTTGTGCGTCTGTCTCCGATATCAACAACCAAAACAGTTTGATTATTTTTTTCTTCAAGCAAACTTCTGGCTTGCGCTATCGACTCTATTTCCAATCCTACCGGTTCAAGGCCAGCCATTTCTAAAACTTTTACAGTTTCATCTACTGTTGTTTTAGCAATGGCCGCGACAAGTAAACTTGTTTTATTTTTTTCCGCAAGCAATTCTTTGGGTATTACCTGCCAATCATAATATACTTGCTCGAGAGGCATAGGTATATTGGCTTCCATCTCCCATTTGACTGCTTCGGCCATTTCATCTTCGTTCATTTGCGGAACAGAAACTATGCGCAAAAAGGCTTTGGTTTCGGGTAGAGAACAGATAACCTTTTTTGTTTTAATTCTCTTAGGAACAGCGGATTCCAGAGCTTTTTTTATAACCAAAACAACCTGTTCCTTCTTTTTTATTTCACCATCGCTAATACAGCCCATGGGAAGAGAGACTGAAGAATAACCAGCTATGCGTTCTGATGAACCTTTGTCTTCTAATTTTATAACCTTAACCGAAAGATCACTGAGATCCAATCCAAAAACATCATTTCCCCCATTAAAAATTTTTTTATTTAAAAATCCCATTGCCTTTTTTATTTTCTACTTATACATTATTCATTATACATGATACTCGCTACTAAATCTATAATTCATCCCACTGATCAATAGAGTATTCAGTGCCGGTCGGAAAATATGGTGGCGGACAATAGAGTAACTTATTATTAAAGTTATATGTTCTGTCTTCAAAACCACTATTGCCTTGCTTAAAATAAGGCTGGAGATAAGAAGCAATAGCCCCATTAAATGTTATCGAATCGCCAGACATTCCATTTGTTATTCCGACCAGACCAGTTTGGGCAAGCAATGCAGCATCAATAATAAAATCGCTTGGCCCATCATCCAAAACACGCACATCTCGCTGAGCAACCAATCCAAGCATATTGCTACAATCATAGGCCGCTAAACGTATATTACTATTGCTTATACCGATATAAATATCTGTTGGATCTCCTCCGCCGGACAAATTGCCCGAAACAACGGACACTCTTTTGCCATTAAGAGATCCTTCCAGCCAAATGTTGTCTTCCACGAAGATAACCCCATTATTCACGATTGGATAATTTTCCTTAGTCACACATCTTCCTCTCTGCGGCCTGCTGTTTTGAATATTTGGGCATGAACCAAATAAACAGCAAGAACCAGTTGTACAAAAAGATCCATTTGTTCCACTATACGAACCTGAAGCGCCGACAACCACTCCGGCGTAACCGCTGGAACTGCTTATAGCATGAGTGCTGCTGTTTGCAGCATTGACTGTGCAGACATCGAAGGTGCCGTCGGTTTTTAAGGTTATTTTTCTACCAACACCGGAATTGTCAAAATATTTACCAACATTGGCAAGAGCCTTATCTTTCATAAAAGACAGATCTGTTGTTATTCCGGTAAAATTTATTCCAGAAACATCCATTTCTCTTCCTCCAATAAAAACGTCAGAACGAACAGGAGGGGTTGTTCCTGGAACCCAAGGGTCTGGAGCTTTTGGGTCATCGGTTCCCCTAGTAGTATAAACTCCAAAATCCTTAACATGACTTCCAAAATCTGGATCATCAAAACTCGGCGGCATAGCACTGACCATATTGTAAGCCGTTCCGTCAAAATGAACTCCAAAATTCGAATGAATCTTGCCATATACCACCGCCGCTGTTCCAAAATTTAAAAAACTATTGGACAAAAAGATGTATTCGCTCCATGATGGACGACGGAAACGCACCTGCAAAACACGCTGGGCTGTGGGTTTTTTGCTTGTCCAACCGGTCGAAGTAACCGTGAAAAAGGTTGACCCGTCTTCGGGTACGTCAACATGCAAGTTATATTTTCCAATCACTGTATCTTCAGGATCTGAAAAATCAGCTTCATAATCATCACAAACTCCCAGCGGACAATTAGCCCCTGTTGCTTTCCAAAAAGCTTCTATCTCATCAGCTTTTTTTCCGGAAAGTTTGTGTGCTATATACCATTTGTAATAATATATTCCCGCTTCAGCAATTTGAAAAGCCCTCTCTCGTTCTACTCTATCCCTGCTAAATCTTACTTGGGAAGTTATATACCCCAGAAGCGATGTCAGAATTATAGAAACAACAACTATCATAACCAGCGCCATTACCAAACCGCTGCCCTTTTTTGTCTTGCAGAATAGAGTGTTTTTTGTGTTTATAAAACTTTTCATATTTAAAAATTATCTTATTATTCGCTTAGGTTTCTCATTTCAACAAATGTTTCCTGCTGAATGTTATCAGGAGCATTATTTGGATCAATATTTATCTTTAAAAATATTTTTACCAACCGGATTTCAGAAACATCCGCCGAGGTATCAACCGGATTGTGCTCAGTGTCTCCCGGATAATTCTTATTATAATACAAAAATACTGGATCGCTTGTCGTATTGACTATATGCTCAGCTAAAGTGATAGTCTCTCCGTCTCCAGACGCGTAGGTTATTGGAAATGTTCCGGACGGATTGCGTACGCCCAAATATAAAGTATCGGCCGCATCATTAAAATAAATGTGCAAACGCTCCGTGTTTCCGTCTTTATCATAGTCTGAGTAAAAAACCAAATCATTATCATCAGCTGAAACGATAGGGTAAGCTCCGGCATCTGATTGCCGAGCTTTTCTTATATATTGAGTCAGATCACTAATGCTTCTCGAAACAACAAACGATGCCTTGCCCATTTCCATGGAATAGGCCTTGCTTCTCATAATTTTAGCAAAAAGGAGAACTGTCGCTTGAGTGCCCACAGTAAAAAGCGCAATCGCCACAATTGTTTCAACCAAAGTAAATCCTTTTTTAAAAAAAATTTTTTTGTTTTGCATTTTAAGTGCTAGTTGTTAATTGTATGTTTTCTTCCGTAATATCACCATCGACAATAGTAATCGATTTGGTTTCTGTTTCAAATCCTATGGCCTCTATTACTAGTGTGTAATTTCCAGAAACTAAAGGTGTGGCTCCATCAGGATAAAAAATTACGCCGCGCAAGGAACTGGTTTTGCCGGAAAAAATATCCGCACCTCCACTAACATCCGTAAGTTTGGCTGTAGCCCCAGCTACAGGATTTCCCGCCGCATCTGTGATTTTTACAAATAAGGCATTCACATTTTTTGGTGCAACACGAATTATATATGTCGAAGTTGTACCGGGAATCAAAACTGCGGGAGATATTGATGGGTCAAAATCTATGAAATCATATTGAGCGTTACTGGACATTGCGATAGTATAACTTCCCGGACTAATGCTGGCATATTCTTTTTCTCCACTTGTTGCGCCCGTTGTGTCTGTTGTGCTGGCCATATTAAATCTACTAACCCAAGAGAATAAGCCAGAACCAACTGGATCTTCAACATAATCATGCCCAATGAGCTTTCCCCCACCTATTGAAAAATTAATATCGCCAACCGGATTATTTTGATAATCAGCAGTTCTGATTGTGAGATCCGATAATTTATCTTGGACAAAGTTGTATGTGTTTAGGGATCCAAGCGCTATGCTTGCATGCGGATATATAGGAGTAAATGTTGCAGTTGCATCCATAGTTTCCACTGTTTCATATCCGCTTTTTGATACTGTCATATGATATTTTTCCGAAGATTCAGGCGCAGAAGAAATCATTATATAGCCACTGTCATCGGTTTGGATAGTGGTGTTTTTTGGTGGAACAACATCATTATTAACAATATGCACAGACGCCTGCGGAACTCCAATCCCATCACTTTCACTGACATTAATAGCCCAAGGGGCTCCTCCAGAAATACCCTCTAGGCCTGGGGGAATAAAGCGGGACAAAGAAGAAACTTCCTGTGTTTGGCCGCTGCTGTCTGTCCAGGATATAGTTATTTTTACAACTTTATAATCCTCCCAAGCTGAATCGGCCGGAAACAATCCATCCAAAGGATCTTCAATATAAGTAACTGCGGTCCTAACGTGATAAGACCTTCCGTTGGCTGTCACGTTTTCATCTTGAAGAATATATCCTTCGACCATACCACCTACTGTTCCTATACTATCGTAAGCAAGGTTTCTGGCAATTTCCATTTTTTCATTCGCCAGAGCAACGGCTGCCAGTCTATTCTTCGATTCAATTATATATTTTGTTCCAATCGTTGAAACTGTATAAAAAGCCAGGAAGGCTACAGACATAATGAAAACAACGATTAAAATTTCGATGAGGGAAAATGCTTTTCGCTTATTTGGATATTTTTTAATTATATACATATGCTTATTAAAATGCTGAAAATTGCCACCGCCTTGGCGGGAAAATTTGAAATTTATAATTTTATTTTACAGTATCCATCATACTATACATTGGCATCAGCATGGCAACAGCAAAAAAACCAACTGCCACACCAATGACAACCATTAGCAAAGGCTCAATTATTGCCGACATATTTTTAGTGATCTGATCAACTTCTCCTTCATAAAATTCCGCCAGCTGTAACAGAACTGTTTCGGTTTTTCCTGTTTCCTCGCCAACCTGGACTATCTGAGAAACAAGTACGGGGAAAAGTTTTCCATTCTCAGATAATACCTTGCTCAAACTTACTCCTTTCTGTATATCCTCCACACTGCCCAAAAGAGCTTTTTGATAATAATAGTTGGTCAATGTGTGGGAAATAATTCTCAAAGCCTCAACGGCTCCAGCTCCGCTTTTTAAAAGTGAGCTGTATATCCTGGCAAAACGCGCGCAATTTGTCTGCTTAACTAATGGGCTAAATAACGGAAAATTCAAAGAAAGCCAGCTTAAAGTTTTCTTGCCAATTTCCTGCCGTAAAAAATATTGTAAAAAAATTATTAAGATGACAAAGCCTATACCTACTACCAAACTATGATTGCGTAAAGCATCACTCAGAGCAATTACAGCTTTTGTCATGGCTGGCAATTCTGTTCCCATGTCTTTGAAAACAGCTGTCAGTTTCGGCAAAACAAAAGTTAGCATAATTATTCCAATACAAAACATAACTGTTAAAATTACACCCGGATAGACCATGGCTCCTTTCACTTTGCTTTTAAGCTCATGTTCTTTTTCCAATTGAACCGCTATAATGCCTAAAACTTCATCCAGATTGCCGGCCGTTTCGCCAACCCTAACCATATTTATAAACAAATCGCCGAAAACATCAGGGTATTTTGCCAAGCTATCACTAAAAGAATTTCCGCTTTGAGTTTCATCAAAAATATCCGTCAAAATTTTCTTGAATGTTTTGTTTTCCGTCTGCAGCGCCAGATTGCTAAGCGCGCGTGAAACAGTTAATCCGGAGGCTATCATGATGCCTAAATTTTTGGCAAAAATCATTTTTTCCTTGAGCGGAACAGAATTAAATCTGTCAAGAAAACTTCCGCCTTTCTTTTTTTCTTTTTCTTCAGCCACCAGGCTGATTGAGGTAACCAAAAAACCTTCCCCGCGTAATTGTTGCGCCAAACTTTTTTCATCTTTAGCCACCGCTTCATCAGTTTTTGTTTCGCCCTTATAACTCTTGGCGATGTAAATATACTTAGGCATATAAAATCAGCTTATTAGGCGTTAGCTTCTTAGCTTTATAAAAATCCTGCGCAGACGTAAAAATTATTTACTAAAAAGCTAACAAGCTAATTCCTAAAAGCTATTCTTTTGTTACTCTCATAACCTCTTCTATTGAAGTTATTCCCTGTACGGCTTTAATAAATCCATCTTCGGCCATGGTTCGCATTCCATTTGCGCGCGCTTTTTCTTCAAGAACATCCGAGGAAGCATTAGAAGTTATAAGCTTGCCCATTTCTTCATTCATTTCCAGAACTTCATAAATACCCATGCGTCCGTGATAGCCTTCATTGGAACATTGATCGCAGCCTTTCGGCTTATAAAAATTGATGTTTTTCCAGGTGCTTTTTTCATTAATAAACCCTTTCATTTCCGGAGCCGTTTTGAGCATAGCTAAAATTTTGTCCATATCAAAAACATCGCTAAGCGCTTTTACCTCTTTTTCACTGAGCGTATACGCCGTCTTGCATTCATTGCACAATTTTCGAACCAACCTTTGACCGATGATAACATTGACAGTTGAAGCAATCAGAAAAGCCTCTGCTCCCATGTCTAGAAGACGGGGCAGAGTTGCGGCAGCGCTGTTTGTGTGCAGAGTGGAAAGCACAAGATGCCCGGTCATAGCCGCTTCAATTGCGATCTGCATCGTTTCTCCATCACGAATTTCACCCACCATAATGATGTCCGGATCCTGACGCAGAAGAGCTCGGAGCGCCGAAGCGAATGTCATGTTAATCTTTGGATTAATCTGCGTTTGATTAACACGCATCATCCTATATTCTATCGGGTCTTCAACCGTACTGATATTGACTTCCGGCGTGTTCAAAATATCCATCGCTGTATACAATGTGGTTGTTTTTCCGCTTCCAGTCGGACCAGTCACCAAAATCATGCCGTTCGGCCGCTTGATTCCGCGATGCACAATTTCCAAGGCATCTCCCATCAGACCCATCTTTTCCAAAGTCAGTCCCTTGGAAGTTTCATCCAAAAGACGCATAACTATTTTTTCTCCTTCAAAAACCGGCAGCAAGCTGACGCGGAAAGAAATTTTGTAGCCGTCTTTTTCAATTTTAAATCTTCCGTCTTGCGGCAGGCGGTGTTCATCCAGTTTTAAATTAGACAAAACCTTGATGCGGGCTACCAATCCATCATTTACTTGCCTTGGCAATGTCATAGCGTCATGAAGGATTCCGTCAATGCGATATCTGACTCTGACTTCTTTTTCATCCGGTTCAATATGGATATCGCTGGCTGATTGTAAAATTGCATGTTTTATCAGGGTGTCCACAATTCTAATGATAGGCAAATCTTGGGCTATTTTTTCCAAATCGTTTTCTTCTTCCGCATTGACAGAAGCTTCTTCTGAGTCAGCGCTGATGATGTCTCCAAATTCAGCTTTTAAACTTTTTTCATATTGTCTCAGAGCTGCTTTTATGCTTTCTTCGCTTGTAAGACAAGGAATTATTTTAAGTCCGGTTTTCTTCCTGATAAAATCAATAGTTTGCAGATCTTCGGGATTTTTCATGGCCACTTTAAGATTTTTTCCGTCTTTTTCAAAAGATACAATGTTGTATTTTTTGGCAATCGGTTCCGGAATAATCTGAAGAATATCAGGAGCAATCATTTCTTTTTCCAAATTAACAAAAGGAATTCCCAGGATGTAGGAATACAATTTTCTAAGTTCTATTTCATTGATTAATTTTTTTTCCACCAATAAATCGCCCAATTTTTTCTTGGCCTTATCCGCTTCAATAAAATTTTCTTCAATTACCTTGTCTTCCAATAAATTGGAATCCAACAGAAACTCTTTTAGTTGTTTATTTTCTATTTGCATTTTTGTTTTAGCTTACCCCTTTAAATTATTTTGCTCTGTAAAATACTATTTAACTGGGGTTTTTCTCAAAAATTTTCCGAACTTTTTTTATTTGATATTCAATAATTCTTTTACTTTGGCTGTCACTTCTTCGAGTTTATAATCAGCTTTCACCAGATAGGTTGTAGCCCCCAGTTCCAAAGCTTTTTCCACGTCAGAAATGCTGTCCAGGTTCGTGAGCAGCACAACAGGAATTTTTTTTGTTATTTCTTCTGCTCGGATGGTCCGCAAAACTTCAAATCCATCTTTTTTCGGCAAAACAATATCCAGCAAAATGAGATCCGGTTTTTCCGCCAAGGCCAGTGCTATTCCGCTTTCTCCATCCGCGGCAGTTTTAGTTTCAAAGCCTTCCGTGCTCAGATAATCAGCCAGCGCTTTTTGCAAAACCCAATCATCTTCAATAATTAAAATTTTTGTCATAATCGTGTTTCATGAGGCATGAACAATTAGCCATGCGGCATGTTTTTAAAATTTTTTACTTTTTAACTTTGCTCTGATCTGTTGTCGGCAATGTGAAATAAAATTCAGATCCGACATTTTCAATTGATTCAAACCAAAGCGATCCGCCCGACTGCTCCACAATATTTTTGGCTATATACAAACCCAGACCGGTCCCGTCTGTCTTGTTTTTGATTAAATTATTGCTGCGGAAAAACTTTTCAGAAATATTAGCTTGCTCCGATTTCGGAATGCCTACTCCATTGTCCCGCACGCTTACCTGGATCATTTCGGCGTTGCCATCCAGAACAATCTCGACCGTGCCTTTTTCTTCGATATATTTTATGGCATTGGAGATAAGATTATCCAGCACGACTAAAATGCGCCTTTTGTCAGCAATCACATCCAAACGCTTGCTTTTGAATGTTGTTTTTATTTTTACATTGGATAGCAAAGCAAATTCTTTTTGCATTTCTACTGCTTCTTCTATTAATTTGCGCATATTTACCTTGTCTTTAGCTAAAGCTAAATTGCCCTGATCAATGCGCGCTACATCCAAAAGATCATTGACCAATCGAGCCATTTTTGCACCCGAATGGGCGATTTCACCCACGACCTCTTTTTGTTTTTCAGTCAGTCCTTCGGAAAATTTTGACAAAAGCAATTCAATTTCCCATTTCATTTCAGAAATAGGCGTTTTCAGCTGATGCGAAGCGATGGAAACAAACTCGCTTTTCATTTTATTGGACTTAGCTACCTCTTCCACGCTTTTAATAATAAAATTTCCGATCGTAAATAAAAGAGCAACAACTATTGATTCGCTTAATACTAAAACCTCGATAGAATCGTAATGTTTTGATATAACATAAACGCCTGTCATAGCAGCCACAATGATAACGCCCATCACAATAAACAAGAAGCTGGGCGTCTGCCAAACTTTAATTCCCAAATCATCAGCCTGCTTTTTCAGATTAAACTCGTTGATGATTTTTTGTTTAAGTGATCCCATTTTTTTGGGACGTTTTAGCTGTTTCATATTTTTAATTATACCACATAAAATAAAAAGTGGCGACAAGTATTTTGCAAAATTTAAAAAACAAAAACCGCCGACTTGAATCTGCAGTTTTTATTTTGCATTTGTATTTTCTAAGAAGCTAATAAGCTAACGCCTAAGAAGCTATTTTTTAGACCTTAAATTCCACCACCCCGTAAAATTCGCTTCGCTCATCACGGGGCAAGCCTCCTCCCTGTCAAATATTAAACTTTAAATTCAATAACGTCGCCGTCTTTAACAATATATTCCTTGCCGACAGTTTTTATTACCCCCAATTCCTTCGCTTTGCCCCAGGAACCGATTTCCAAAAGCTTGTCCCACATAATCACATCTGCTCGGATGAATTTTTCCTGAAAATCTGTGTGAATGGCAGCGCCCGCTTCCGGCGCTGTGGCGCCTTTTTTGATTGTCCAAGCCCGTGATTCGTCTTTGCCGGTTGTCAAAAATGTCATGAGTCCCAAAAGATCGTAAGCTACCACAACAAGGTCATTTATGTGTGAAACAAGGCCTAATTCCGCCTTTTCTGTCTCATTCATATCAATCAATTCTTCTTCAATCTTAATGTCCAGCTTGATATTTTTCCTATTTTCCAGCTCGTCAGCCAATTTTTGGCTAATATCGGCCATATTATAGACAAAAAGAAAGGGTTTCATGGTCAAAAGCGACATTTCGCGGATAATAATCTTTTCATTTTCATAGGCAGCCGACGAATTCAGCATTTCCATGATATTTTCCGTCTCATTAGCCAATTTTCCCTTTTCTAGAGCATTTTTCACTTTTCTGACGATTTCTAGCTGCTTGTCAGCCCCCTTTTTATTGCCACGCACTTCTTTCTCAACTCGAGCTTCCGTCTTGGTTACGGTTTCCAGATCGGCCAAAATAAGTTCGGTATTTATGACTTCAATATCGCCAATTGGGTCAATTTTGTTGTTAACATGGGTTATTTTCTCATTTTCAAAAACTCGCACCACTTGGGCAATGGCGTCAACTTCCCTTATATTAGCCAAAAACTTGTTGCCCAGACCTTCGCCCTCAGAGGCACCCTTGACAATGCCGGCAATATCCACAAATTCAACCACGGCCGGAACGATTTTAGCCGAATCCGACATTTTTGCTAATTTTTCCAAACGCTCATCCGGCACTTTCACCACGCCAACATTCGGCTCAATTGTGCAAAACGGATAGTTGCTAATATCCACCGGATTTTTAGTCAGTGCTTTAAAAAGTGTTGATTTTCCCACATTCGGAAGTCCGACAATTCCTATCTTTAATGACATATGATTATAATTTATATCTCGTATTTAGTATTTAGTATTTAGTATTTAGTATTTAGTATTTAGTATTTAGTATTTAGTATTTAGTATTTAGTATTTCGTATAATACAATAACTATTTCATTAAAGCCAGTTTTCTTCGAAGAGACTATTTTGTCCGAGCGGGCTTGGTTTTTCGTCAACAAGACGAAAAGAGCGAGGACAAAATCAGAATGAGCGAATCGCTGGAATGAGCGAATGTGCTCTGAGAAGAAAACTGGCTTTAATCGAATAATTTTTCTAAATTTTCTTTATCTCCCCCTTCTTTCTTTTTTCATAAGTTGTGTGGCAGATTTTGTGCTTGTTTTTCTTGTCATTTAAGAATTCTGCGTACAAAATATCAATTCCCGGATTGCCATGCGAAGTGCGCACCTTTCTTTTTTCATCAGTTGAATATAATCCCGCGGCTCGGGCTTTTCTGATTTCGTCATCAATCGGAATCGGTTGTCCGCCGCCGCCAATGCAGCCGCCCGGACAAGCCATGATTTCCACGTAGGCATATTTGGTCGGATCAGCTTTGATTTCTTCCAAAATTTTCTTGGCATTTTCCATGCCGCTAACCGCCACAACTTTCAATGTTTTGCCGCCAATCGTCACTTCGGCCATTTTTGTTCGCTTAAATTCATGCAACGGCTTGAATTCCAAGTTTTCCAATTCTTGACCGGTCAGTTTTTGATAGACTGTTCGGAGAGCCGCTTCCAAAACGCCGCCGCCTGCGCCGAAAATCTCTCCGGCTCCGGAAGGATTGGCTAAAATATCTTTGTCAGATTCGTCAGGTTCTATTTTATTCAAATCCACATTCAATTCTTTAAGCAGTTTGGCCAGTTCTCTGACAGTTAAAACATAATCAATAGGTCTTTTGCCATCCACGAAAAGCTCTTCCCTTTCTATTTCAAATTTTTTGGCCGTGCATGGCATAATAGAAACACTGACAATATCTCTCAGATCAAGATTTTCTTTTTCCACCCAATAAGTTTTGATCAAGCCTCCCAATATTATCTGCGGCGAACGGACAGTGGTTAAATATTTGAGCAACTCCGGTTCATAAAATTCAGCATATTTCACCCAAGCCGGACAGCAGGAAGAAATCATGGTCGTGTTGTCGCCTTTGGCTATTTTTTCCAAAAGTTCTGCAGCTTCCTCAATGATTGTCACGTCTGCGGCAAAACTTGTGTCAAAAATTTTGTAGGCTCCCACTTTTTTTAGAGCCGCAAAAATTTTGTCTGTCACATTGGTGCCCAAAGGCATTCCGAATTCTTCGCCTAGACTGGTTCTGACTGACGGCGCGAATTGAAAAACAACTTTTTTCGTTTTATCTTTGAGCAATTTTTTGACTTCGCTGTAACTTTCAATTTCCGAAAGTGCGCCGACCGGACAATGCATAATGCACTGGCCGCAATAGATGCAATCGATATTTTTTTCTTCCGAAGGAAACATTTCAAAAGTTTCTCCGGCTTGTTTTAGGGTTATAAATCCGCCCTTGGTTTGTTTGGAACACATGTCGGAACAATTCTGGCAATTGATGCATTTGCTTTGATCCAAAAATATCGAGGGTCCAAATTGAAATTTCGGAAGTTTCTTCTTGCGATCAATATGAATGTTTCCGCAGGCCGCATATTTTTCGGCATATTCATGCAGTTTGCATTTTTCAACCCGGCCGCAATGCTCGCAGTTGTCTTCATGCTGGGAAAACAAAAGAGCCAAATTTATTTTGAGAGCTTTTTGGGTAGTTGGCGTGTCAGTATAAATTTTCATTCCCGGTTTGGCCAAAAGCGCGCAAGAAGCTCTGAGATTTTTGTCGCCTTCTACTTCAACCATGCAGAGCCGGCAGCTTTCATGCGGCTCCAAATCCGAGTGATGACAAAGCGAAGGAATATGAATTTTTTCTCTTCGGGCAATATCTAAAATCCTTTCGCCTTCATTGGCATCAATTTCTTTGTCGTTAATATGTATTTTAAAACTGTTCATATTGAATTATTTTTTTAATACTTTTTCAATTAATGTTCTGTATGGAATGGCCATGCCTTTTCCCAATGGGCAAAAAGAGGTTTTTTCCAAAACAAAAAACATTTTTTCCAATTTATCAAAATCGAGTTTATTTTTTTTCGTCATTTCTAAAATTCTGATTGAACTTTCACGGCAAGGCGTGCATTTATCACAGTTTTCTTTGGAATAAAACTCAGCCCAGCGCTGCATAAGTTTGAGCGCGTCAGTTTTTTGGCGGTTGAAAACTATGATTGAGGTTGCGCCTTTTTTCGGTTCATCCAATTCTTCCGGAAGATAAATTGTGCCGGCCGCTCCGCCGCCATATTGCACGAAAAAATCAAAGGCTGGCCAGTTGCCTGTTTCTTCCAATATTTTTTTGATCGGATAGTTTTCCGGAAACTCAAACGTCCCCTTGTTTTTCACGTCGCCTTCGATTGAAAAGAAAGCTTTACCCGCGTAAAGATCGTTTTTGATTTCGTAAATTCTATAATAAGTTTCGATGTTATTGACCAATGTCGGCAAATTGTATAGTCCTGCCTCGGCCGGATAGGGCGGTTTCGGACGCGGTTCAACCCGCTGGCCTTCAATGTGATTCAAAAGGCCTGTTTCCTCGCCAGCCAAATAACCAGCGGTTTTTCTGAAATAGGAAATCGGAAAACCCTCGCTGAATTTTTCCAGATTTTTTTTGTATTTATCGAAATATTTATGGTTCAAATAGATGATGGCTTCCGAATTGGCAAAAGTTTCCAAAGCTATTTTGATGCCTTCAATGAATTCTTGGGGATGGTTTTTGAGAATATATTCGTCCTTGAAAATTTCCGGCTCGCCCTCGGAACCGTTGGCAATGACGTATATTTTTTTGCCTTGTCCCTCTTGTTTCTTGACCGCTTCCCATTTCATCCAGGTTGGAAAACCCGCTCCGCCCCGGCCCAAAAGATTCGCCTCCTTTATTTTTGTGATAATGTCTTTAGCCATATTTTTTTTGTTTAGCAGTATTCTTATTATACACAAAGGCCTGTTTATCGCCAAGTCTGCTCCATTCTTTCCTTTTATTTAGAATTGTGCTATTAATAATTGACGTATTTTAAATAGAATCCGTATGTTTATTTTTTAAGTAACTCGTCGAAGGCGTCTTGAATTATGAGAGTTTAGTAAGAATATTATTGAATTACTAAGACGTTTTTAAAACAAAAAAACTTAAGCGCCGGAGTAGTGCATTAAAAAATAAACATACGGATTCTGTAAACAACATCTCATGATTCAAAATCACATTTTAATTCATTACGGTGAAATCGCGCTCAAGGGTAAAAACAGGAATTATTTTGAGTCGCGGCTGATCCAAAATATCAAAAGCCAGCTGGAAACTTTCACTCCGGATAGTTTTAATAGTGTTTCTAAAATATCCGGTGGCATTTTGGTTGAGCTTAATAAAAAACCTGCCCGCAATGCTACGCATAGCGTTGCAGGCGGGGGAGCCAAAAATAGTGCTCAAATCAAAGACGCACTGATGCACACTTTTGGCATTACTAACTTTTCTTTTGCCGTTAGCGTCAAACAAGATATTAAAGCTCTCCAGAAAGTTTGCTGGGATTTAATAAGCCAAGAAAAATTCAAAACATTTTGCGTGCGAACTCAGCGCTCAAACAAACAGTTTAAATTCACCTCGCAGCAAGTCAACGAAGAAGTTGGCGGATATATTTATAAAAAATTAAATAGAAAAAAATCAGTTAGCCTCAAAAACCCGGACTGCGAATGTTTTATTTATATCATCAATAAATCAGCTTTTGTTTCTACCCAAAAATTTCAAGGACTTGGCGGACTGCCTGTTGGCACCGGCGGCAAAGCTATGGTTATGATGTCCGGCGGATTTGATTCGCCAATTGCGGCTTGGCAACTTTTAAAACGCGGGGTTTCCGTTCGTTTCGCTCATTTTCATTCCATGCCCTACACTTCCAAAGCTTCGATTGAAAAAGTTTCAGAACTTATCAGGGTTTTGCAAAAATTCGGCGCAACCGGAACTTTATATTCCATTCCCTTTGCTGATTTGCAGAAAGAAATCATGATGAAAACTCCCGCGCCGCTCCGTGTCATTCTCTATCGCCGCTTTATGATCCGCATCGCCGAAAGTTTGGCCAAAAAAGAAAAATGTTTAGCCTTAGTCACCGGCGACAGCCTTGGCCAAGTCGCTTCGCAGACTATAGAAAATATTTTGGCTGTGAATGAAGCCGCCACCTTGCCCGTTTTCCGTCCGCTCATCGGTTTGGACAAAGAAGAAATCATGCAAATTGCCAGAAAGATCGGAACTTATGATATTTCCAAACTGCCCCATGACGATTGTTGCACCCGCCTGATGCCGAAAAGTCCGGAAACCCGCGCCAAACTCCCCGCTGTTCTCGCAGCCGAAAAAAATCTCGATATTGAAAAATTAATCCGGGAAACTTTAGCCAAAACCGAAAAACTTGTTATCAAATAAAAAACCATCCCGCTAAGGATGGTTTTTGTATATTTGATATTTGGCTGAACACTGGATTTTGAATATTGTTCGATGTCTTTTACCATCTTCTGAATTCTTCCGCTTCGAAATGCATCTCGTCCATTTCATGGCCAATGATTTTTATTCTATCGCCGACACGCATCAAAAAAGGTTTCATATTCGGTCTTTCAATGCTCCATTCCCTACCATGACAATCCCTGATAATAATTCTCTCCGGAGTTTCCAGCGGCGGGGGCATAATTTCCCCGCCAAGCAAACCTTCTTTCGGCTGGCACCAGATTTTCCGCTTGTTAATGTTCATCATTCCGTAAAAAGGAACTCTGGCATCCAAAGCATGGTCTATTTTTTTGCCAACACCGGAATAAAAAAGCAGGCCGCCTAAAAACAAACTGCCCAGAATGCTTATGGACACGATCAAATAGACGCTGTGGCGATACCAGCCTTTGATGTGCACGAAATCATAATAGGCAATCCAAGCAAAAAAAATGAGACAGACAATCCAGAGATAGGGCAAAGACAATAAAATATATTGGCCGAAAGTTTTGTGCATGCGCAGATAGATGTCCCAATCATGGTTGGTTAAAACATCCAGAATGACTGCGAAGGAAAGAGCGCCCACAAAAATTGCCGCTATGAACAGAAGCCAAAAGGCTAGATTTCTAACCGCAAAAAACCAGCGCGGCTTGGGGTGAATATTTTTTTCTTTGATGTCTTTAATGATTTTATCGCTGATTTCTGTCATAATGGATATTGAAAAAATTAAATTATCTATTTAAATTTATATTTCAGCCTTTTTCAGTTTTTTGTTTCGCCTCGACTTTCTCTTTGAATTGTTTTTTTGCCCGATTAATGAGCGTTGCTACCGTGCCCATCGGCTTTTCTAAAATATCGGAAATTTCTTTGTAATCTTTTTCTTCCAAAAATTTCAAGACCAGCGCTTCGCGATATTTTTCATCCAATTCATCCAAAACATCCCTGACTTCGGCGGCATCATGTCTTTTTTCCATACTTTTGGCAATATCTTCTTCGCTAGCCAAAATATTCAGCAGTTGCGAGTCGCCTTCATAGGTCATGGTTTTCGGCCGCGCCGTGACTTTGCGAAAATGGCTAATAACTTTATTGTGCGCAATGCGATAGATCCAGGAAGAAAATTTCAGGTCCTGATCAAAATCATTCAGGTTTTTGTATGCACTTAAAAAAACATCTTGCAAAATGTCTTCCGCGTCTTCTTTTGTTCCCGAAAGAATACGCATAATGTACCGCAAAAGTTTTTTCTCATAACGCTCAACCAGCAAAGCATAGATTTCTGGATTTTTCAGCGTTTTTGCCACCAACTCTTCGTCTGTTGTCTTTTCGGTAATCTTATTAAATTCTCTATTTTTTTTCTTCTTCATCAGCCCTTTCAGACATTTCGCATAATTATATACGCTCAGCCGGACAAAATCGTTTCAACTTTAGAAATTATGCAAGTCTGCCTTTAAAAATTAGGCCTTGGCGCTATTTTTTAGCGCGTAATTCTTGGGAGCAGCGGTGAAATGCGCGCGACAATCTCATAGTTTATAGTACCCAAACGCTCGGCGATTTCTTCTGCTGTGATTTCTGCTTGACCCTGCCGGCCTAAAAGCATAACTTCTTCTTCATTTTTCACGTTTTTCAAATGTGAAATATCAACGACAAACATGTTCATCGCCACCCGGCCTAAAACTCGACAGCGTTTTCCCTGAATCAAAACTGCGCCCGAGTTAGAAAGCCCGCGATCATAACCGTCGCTGTAGCCTTGCGGGATAACCGCAATTTTCATCAGCTTGGGAGTAACGTATGTCAGGCCATAACCAATGGGATAATTTTTCGGCAAATTTTTTATTTGCGCCACATGTGTTACCCAGCGCAGAACCGGTTTCAATTTAAATTTTTTAGTTTCCAGTTTTTTGCACAAATCTTCTGACGGCCACAAACCATAGAGGCTTAGGCCTGTCCTAACCAAAGATGATTTTCCATTTTTATTTTCATACGCCATGATGCCGGAACTGGCAGAAATGTGGGTTTTCAGTTTTGTATATCCATTTTTACTGAATATAGCCAAGGCGCTCTCAAACAAGTCTAATTGCTTCTGCGCATGCGATAAATCCGTCGTGTCTTCAATGTTGGCAAAATGAGAATAGGCCCCGTCAATAACTATGTTTTGGCATTTTTTGAGAACATTGATTAATTTTGGCAAATCTTTTACCGAAACTCCTTGCCGTCCCAGTGCCGCGTCTATTTTGATATGCACGATCGCTTTTTTGCCCAATCTTTTGGCTGCTGCATTTATATTTTTAATTTGCGTTTCGTCATAAGCGCAGAGTATTCCTCCGAGCTTGATCGCTTCCGCCATTTCGCTTTTCTCAACATAACCAAACACGAATGTCGGCTTTTTGGAAACTTGGCGCAAAAGTTTGAGTTCAGAAAAATCATCCACCTGAAAATAGTCGGTTTCTTTTTCCAAAATTTTAGCTACGACATTTTGTCCGTGTCCGTAAGCGTCGGCTTTTATGACGGAAACGATTTTCACGCCCGGCCGCACCAAGGATTTCATCATCTGGAAATTGTGCAGCAAATTTTCTTTTGAAATTTCGATGTAGGAAAGCATAAAAAATAATTTTTAGGTTTTAGCTGTTCTTTGTGCCCTTCGACAAGCTCAGGGTACTTTACTCGCTTTTTTGCAAGAAAAATTACCAACTTTAATTTATTACATGTGTTTACACTGAGCGAGTCCCGCTTTATCGGGACGAGTCGAAGTGTGGACTTACCGAGAATCGAACTCGGAACTGAGCAATGCGAATGCCCTGTTATACCACTTAACTATAAGCCCGTCTTGTGCTCTCGGCAGGAATCGGACCTGCGGCCTTCTGGACCGGAACCAGACGCTCTATCCACTGAGCTACGAAAGCAAATTTTTGTGTGAGGTCTGGGACATTTCTAATCAAATCTCTTTAAGCTCGTACTTTAATACTTTCTTGCCATCGCTGTCAAACAAAAATTTACCTTCAAATTTTTTGCCCCCTAAAAGTAACGGCAACCAAAGAGGATCGTCTGCCCACATAGAATCATATGGGATTTTATCAAACAAAAACCATTGCGGCCGCATCTCTTCAGTTTCAACCGGCTCTCCTTTAAAGTTATTACTGCTAAAAATATGCACTTCCAATTCTTCCGGATTATTCTCAGAAACAAATGTAAGCACTCCGCGTTGATTCAGGTTTTCAACTTCTATTCCGGCTTCTTCCTTAGTTTCTCGCTTGGCTGTTTGTTCAATTGTTTCACCTTCATGTATCTTTCCGCCAAAACCATTCCATCTGCCCGCTCCAAATCCGCGCTTCTTCATGCCCAGCAATATGCGGGATTCATCATGTATGCAGCAAAGGGTCATTATTTTCTTTTTCATAAATATAATTTATAAATTAGAAAAACCACATATTTTCCGAATTGATTTTTTGATAATATCATGCGTTTCTTTATCAAAAACAATCTTATGATGCCCAAAAGCTTCCACTGTTATATTTTCCATCGCATCTTCCAAAATAACGCCTTCTTTCGGCCAGACATGATTATCAAAAGAAGCCATAATGGAAATAATTTGCTTGTTGACCTCTTTGTTTTTTCCTAATTCTTATATAATAGGACTCTCGGGCAAAAGCTCTCTGACCGCTTTGTGCGGAATAATTTTGGCCATTGCTGTTCCGGCAAAAGGAGTTGCCAAGCTGATCATGCCTAACACGCGTTTGTCGTTGTTTAAATAATGCAAAAAATATTTTCCGATCAACCCACCCTTACTGTGCGCTACAAAAATAGCATCCGTTATGTTTTTCTTTTCCAAATATTCCTGTACGATTTCGGCTGAATGCGGAATGTCAAAAAGATTGTTTTTGAGATCCAATATTACATGGACAGCATGGCCTTCTTCGGAAAGCATATCGGCAATACATTTCATAAAAGACCATTTTCCCAAAAGTCCGGGTAAGATAATAATGTCGCTTTTATTCTCTCCTCTTTTTTCCAAATAGTCTTTTGGCGGGTTGGTAAAAAATAAATCTGCCAGCCAATTTTTAACCATATACCAATAGTCCACCAACCAAAAATGTATCCTTTTCATAAGCTATTTTTTGTTTAACACATACATCTCATTTTCATACGAAAGCATATATTTCCTGCCCTGTTGATCCTCAAAAGGAGCTTTGCCATAACGCTGAGCATACACAAAGAAAACTTTAGCGCATTCTGAATCTAGGCGATCATCTAAATAGCGCATTCCCTCCGCTGCGCTTTCTTCAAACATAACATGGTAGCCATGTACATATTTTTCCTCTGACATATTTTGTTTTTTAATTGTTATAATACTCTATAATATAACCATACTTAAAGCAATTTCTCAACTATAATAAATTAAAACAAGACCCGGAAGGATCTTTTTTTAATTTTTGTCGGGGAGTAGGGAATCTCACGCGCTCTCCGCCAGCTGGCGGATCGCTTTTTGAAACCTTGCGGTTTCAATACTTCCACCCCGGGAAAACTCACGTTTCCCCGACCCCTTTCCTTGTTCGACTCCCTTGTGTTCCAATAAGTAAAATAAAAAAGACATTCTTACGAACGCCTTTTTAATTTTGGCTGTCGGCAATCGTGAACAGTGTTAGAACTGTATTTCAAGAGAATAATGAGTATGTTTATATACCAGACTTAAGCTTTTAACCTTAATGCTATTGATTTTTTTCTATTTTATTCTCGCCATTATTAGACTGGAACATATTCTTTGTCATACATACAATCCAATCCCAATGAAGAATAAGATGGATTATAGCAAAAATAATCAGAAATATTCCCGACCAGTCGTGAATTTCCGACCAAACTCCTTTTTGAATTCCTAAAAATTCTTGCAATCTTCCTTGGCGAACTCCACTAGGCATAAAAAACCTAATTGCCAAACCAGAAAGAGCGGTGGCAACAAAAGAGAGAAAAGCTAGAAAATCAATGAAATAATTTACTTTTTGTTTGTTCATATAGTTGAATTATAGCACGATATTAAAAAATTATAATAAACCTAAAATAAAATAAACAACGGCTGCTAAAATAATACCTAATAAAAATGTTTTAATGTCCTTGTGTCTGAAACTTTCAGGAAGCAGTTCGTGAAAAGAAATAAAAATCATAGCTCCAGCCGCTAAACACAGAAGGATTGGATTGAGATTTTGGAAACTATTAAGCAAACTAATGCCTAAAACAGCTCCCAAAAAAGTAGCCAGCACGGAAAATATAGCTGCCCTAAAACAAAAATTATTTCCACTAGATTTTGTTTGCGACAATGTCAGAATGTACCCCTCTGGGATATTATGAAAAAATGTAGCCAATACAACCATAAATCCGAGCGACGCTGAATGACCAAATGAACTTGGAATAGCAAAACCTTCAGGGAAATCGTGAAGGACAAGCCCAACAGCGACGAGATAAGCTATTTTCATTAAACATTTATCTTTACAATTCTTGATTTCCTTCATTGAATGCAAATGCGGAATAACCAGATTAGCTATCCATATTATGAAAGCTCCGAGCATAACCCAAAAAATCAAACTTTTTATATCAATGTCTTTGGAAGCAGTTGGAATGAGTTCAAAGACTGATATTAAAATCATTAGACTAGCTGAAAAACTCGCACTAAGAATAATATTCTTTTTTGTTTTCTTAAAAAGGCTACCAAGAAAAAATCCTACTAGGGTAGCCAAGCCTGCTAAACTTGCCAATATTAAAATATTTATATTGGGCATATGGAATGTTAAAAAGTTCTAAAAAATTATCATTTGTTTTTTATTATCATTCAATACAACAATCAATCGCTTTTCGCACCAATTCCCTTAACTTTCCAGTGAAACCCGTTGGTTTTTTGTCGTGTTTGTTCAGAGCATTTTCATCAATCTTTTTAATATCATCTGTCCCGACTAATTTCATATTTAATGCCCAAAACATTCCGTAGAGATTATAGGCTTTCTGAAATAATTCTTTGGCTTCTTCTTTCTTATCCATTCCTAATTGTTTTGTTCCAACTTCCATAAGTCGCATTGAAGCAGCTAAAAGATGTTTAGATATACACCAGACTTCGCCTTCGTATTCTTTGATAATTTTTTTGAGAAGAGATTTTCGCATTTCTCTTACTTCTTTGAGTAAATCAAAATATTCATCTTTGCCTGTTTTTTCTGCAGTGAAAAAGAAATGTTCCTCAATGCTGATAAGGTTCATAATCGCCAAGCTCAAGTCTTGGTCAGAGGACAAGTCCATTTTATCCTGCTTTTTCATCTGGTCAATTTTTTCTACAAACTCTTCCAAATTTTTAATTTTGTTTTCCATAGACTTATTTAGTTAAGAAATAAAAAATAAAACTTAGGATAATCAATGGACCTACAGGCATAGCCACTTTTTGAAAAGGAAAATAGGCGTGTCCATTATTCTTGGCTTTAAGATAAAAATACCAATTTGCTCCAGACCAGAAAACAATGCTTCCGAATACAATTCCTAGAAACAATTTATCTATTCCCCAAATCTTATTAAAGGGATGCCCAATAATATCCATCCAATAAAGCGGAGCAACTATTAAAAGGTAATATACTACTGCAATAATAGTCTTCCTTTTTTTGAAATAAACATTCTTTCTGCCCAGCCAGTCAATCGTCCACATAATCATTGAAACAGTGAGCCCACCAATCCAAAGACCAGTGATTGTGTCATCAATTCCAAGCCAGCGAGAAAGACCCACGCCAGCCCCAACCGCCACTGTACAAATAGGGCAGATTGCTTTAGCTGAAGATGTAATTAAAAAAGAAAAAACAGTTAGAAAAAACAGAATTTTTCTTTTATTTTTCATTTATTTTATCATTAAAAATTTTTATTATATCGTCATTTCCCATATAACAATTGCCCGAAGGCAACCATAAAAAGGGAACTCCGATATCAGCATCCTTTATTTCGCACCTCTTTGCTTTTTCTTGAAGAAGTTTAGCATTATCCGCATTTTTATAAACTTCTTTTTCAACAAAGATTACTTTCTCTTTTATATTATTATCTGTAATATATTTTTCAACCTCTGCACAATGGGGACAGCTGTCTCCATAGAAAAGTATAGTATTCTGATTGTCGCTATTATTTTTTTGCTTGGCGTTTAGAAATATATAGGCAAGAATAAGCGCAAATATCAAAGCTCCAGCCAAAAACAAATACGAACCTATCTTTTTCATATGTTTTTATTTTAATCTTCAATTTTTAATGCTTTGCCTTTTACAATCGCTTCGGCAATATTCATTCTGGCGGATGTTAAAATTCGCTGAAAAGTGCTTTGTGAGGTATTCATTTTTTCGGCTGCTTCAGTTTGCTCTAATCCATCAAAATCTTTAAGCTTAATTGCTTCCATTTCTTCTCTAGTTAAAACAATTTCTTTTAATTGACGCATCGGAATACCTTGAGGCTTGAAATAATGAGCATTGGGCTTGAAACAAAGCCTTCTGCAAAGTCTTGGTCTAGTCATAATAATTTGTAATTTATCTTATTATATCATAAAAGACAATCTCCTTCTTCCTTATTAGCTAGCTAAAGAAGAAGAAAGACTGTTTCCAATGAAAACTACTTTTCTTCCAATGCTTTTAATTCTTCCTCAACCATCTGAATTTCTTGTTTCAAATCTTCAATTTCAGTTTTTAGCAAATCTCTTTTCTCATTTTTTGGCATAACTTGGTATTTCTGATAGAACCAACCACACATCGCTCTACCATATCCTCTTCCTTTGCCCAAACCACCGCCTCCGCAAGAACCCATTCCCCTCCCTGTCATTGGACCCATTCCCATTGGACCTGTTTGATTTCCTCTTGGCATATTTATCACCTACCTTTCTATATTAGTTATTTAATTGAATATATATTATGAATATATACCCATAATGTAATACTGTCAATGCTGGTAATTTCTTTCAGCCAGAAAAATCTTATAAAAAATTCTAAGTCCATAAACCACTCAGAAGCTTGATTTTTTGAGGGTTTTGGCGTAAAATAAGGGAAAATTACTATTATAATTATATGGATTTGTTTGATAAATTTACTTCTAAAGAAAATCTTAAACAGGCTTTCTTATATTTAAAATATGAAACTGATGAAAGTAGCCTGCCCCTAGACCCAATTTGGAGACCTTCAATAAGTGCAATTGTTCATCTTGGCGATGATTTTTTTGAAACGCTTCAGGAATATCTAAGACAAGGAAAATATCAACCAGATAAAGCTGACTATATTTATGCTTCAAAAGATAATTTAGGAGTTCGTCCTATCTGCATATTTTCAGTTGTTGATAGGATAATTTTCCAAGCTCTTCTTAACCCATCCGTTTTAGGTAATATAATTGATAAAAAACTTTTCAGCTTTTGTTGTGGCAACAGGATAGCTAGTAAAGAAAAATTTCTCAAACCATACAAGAACCAATGGGTATTTTTTTGCGATAAGCAAATAGAGGCATTTGAAAAAAAATTAACTTGGCGTGTTGAATTTGATATACAAACTTATTATGAAAATATACACATAGACACTCTTTTAAAAGTATTAAATGAACAATTCAAAATAAATGATGCTAAAATTCTTGAAATATTATCAAAACAATTAAAGAGCTGGTCGGAAAATCCAACTATGTGCGGTGTTCCGCAGGGAGCTAACGCCTCTCACATTTTGGCAAATGCTTATCTCCATCCGCTTGATACATTTATTGATGACTTAAAGAGCAATGGGGATTTTGAATACTTCCGATATGCTGATGATATAGTAATAATGTCAAAAAGTGCCGATACGCTAAACCACATAGTAGACAAATTAGTATTGTTTTTAAGGAGCTATAATCTAAGGCTTAATGAAAAAACTAAATTAGAAAAACTTAAAAACACATCAGGCATTGAAGAATTGAAGTTTTATAATCCATACGGTAACTTAAATGAAACTTCTAAACAAAAAATTGCAAGAATAGGCAAGAAGATACCAACTATATTAAGAAAAATAAAAAATGGAAATGATACCAAAAAAACAGAAATGAGTGCCTTAAAATATTATCTTAAATCTGGGGTAGATTTAGGAAACACAGAAATGCTCAATGACCTAATAGCTTTGGTTTTAATGAGACCCTCTCTAACTTATCTAGTGTGCAGATATTTAGGTTTTTACTTTTCTGAACTAAACAAGTTTCTTTATGGGGCAAAGGAGGATATCATTCATTCAAAATATGAGAGGGTTTGGAAAACTTATCATAGTAACTCGCTTACTGATTGGACAAAATTCTGGCTCCTAAAGGTTCTTTCAGCTCCCCTGTTTGCTAAAAATCATACTGGTTTTCAAATGGAATTAGATAGGATTATAGCAGACCCAAAAGCTAAATTTTTTAGACCTTTGGCATTTTTTTACAGAGCTTATATGAAAGAAAAGGGAGACCCCTCTGCAAGCTTGGGTTTTAATTTAGATGATATTAAAAGACATATCAGAAATGCAAAAACAGAAGGAGAAAGAGCAACATATTACTATTTTGCTGTTTATTTAAGAGATATTGAAGAAGACGAGGCAATAAAAGAACTGGTTTATGAAGCACTGCAATCTAAATCGCTTGAAATTCAGACGATGGGCATATTTCTAGTTGAAAAACTGCACCGATTATTCGGTTGGCTTCTTGTTAATGAAAAGAAAGTTGATGAAAAAACCGTTATAGAAAAATATACTCCAATTTTAGAGCGGGAAATAGCGGGAGAATTTAGCAAAATTTATTTTAATCTACAATCGTCTGAAACTCTAACAAAAACAAAAGATGAGTTTCTCAATGATGAGGGTAAAATTGCTCAAGATAAACTCGCTCCATTTTTTGGTATGTCAACAACTCCACTGAAAATTGAGGTCATTGGCTTACAGGAAGGGCTAAAAGCAATTGTTGCAACAAAATTAGAAGCTAAACAAAAATTTCCACATAAGCTTCCTGCTGGTACAAGGTGGGAAAATTTCACAATCAAATTTTTAGATAACGAAAATGTTTTTATCCAAGTAAAGCAATTCAAAGAAAACGCTAGCTATAAAGATATGGGCTTTATTGGCAAGGGTAATAATCCTAATCCGAGTGGAGCGTGGACATTTCTAAAAGTATTGGCACAAGTTAACGGTGAGCTTGCCATTAAAAATCCTGAAGCAAGAGATAAGTATAAGAAACAGAAAGAACTTTTGGCAAAATCACTTCAGGACTATTTTTCACTAGACTATGACCCATTTTATCCTTATCACACATCTTCTGAAAAAAATGGGAACTCGTACAAAATTAAAATTACTCTAATTCCACCGCTAGATAAAAATACAAAATCCGACAACAGAGAAGATGAAAACAATTCGGATATCAGTGAATATCTAAAAAAGCAAACTCCCGAAGTGTTTGAAGAATAGTAGCGAAATTCACCAATAAAAATTTATAACTTTTTCAAAAAATAACTCCCAAAATAAAGGGAGTTTTTTGTTTTTAAAAAATTAGAGTGAAATTCGCCATTAATGATTAGAGGGCATAATAATTAACAAAAAATTATATGACCAAAAATCAATTAAGTGGCATCTCGGAGAAACAAGGTCGTATTTCTTCCGACAATTATCAGGACTTTATGACAACTTACGATTTAGGCTGTAGTTCCGCAATTATAAGTGCGGGTTTTGAGCTTGTCTCTTTGGACAAATCCAATCCTAAAAAAGTGCAGTTCATATTTCACCGAGAACTAGGAATTGAAAAGGTTGTGGACGACTATTTTGCCGACAAATTAGAAGTAAAAGCCCGAACATTTTTTGACAATGTAAAAATGTTAAAAAATAGAATTTATAGCGAATAACTTTATGTTCACAAGCGAACAAATTGAAAAATTCCAAACAATTTACAAAAATCGTTTTGGCATAGAAATAAGCCGAGATGAAGCTTTTGAAAAAGGTGTTCGGCTTGTTCGTCTTGTGAAACTCATATACAAACCAATGACAAAACAGAACTATCTTGAACTGAAGAAGCGTCAGGAAAAGATAGATAGCGAATATTAAAAATTAACCAAAATTACAATTATGAAATCCTTAGAAAGAAGATTTAAAAACATAACTAAAAAGAAACCGTTTTGGAGCAGTTATGTATGTTTTTCTGAAGCAGTAAAGGGACAAGGTTTTAATCGTCAATCCATCCATCGCTGGTTTCAAAGACTGGTGGACAAAAATGATTATACTAGAAAAGAAAAAAGGGCAATCTTAGCACATCTGGAAAACATTACAGTGCCCCTGAGGACAACAGGAATTGAGGGCAAAAATGAACCCCAGCAGGTTTTAAACCATCAAGCATACAACTAACTATCTAAATCATAAATGGATAAAAATTATATGAGAATTAACATTGTAGAGATTACCGCAAGTGTAAAACTAACTTCAGGACAACACGAAAATTTACTTGCAAATGCTACCTTGACTTTCAAGGGTGAGCTTGGGGAATACTTTACCATTTCTGGCTTCACTGTTTGGAAAAGTAAGTATGACAATGCATTAAATGTGCAAGTTCCTCAAAAAAGAAATTTTAAATATTGTCTTTTTGAAAAATCACTTCTTGAAAAGATAAAGAGGGAAATTATTGAAAAATATGATTACGCTAGTATTCCAATCGTGGAAAAAAAATAGTTCTTACTATAGTAGCAGATTTTTAACTCACTACTATAGTAAATACTAGAGTTATTACTATAGTCTATATTATTCCTCTAAAGGAAAGGTAATTATATTATTTATATTAAATTAAATATAAAATATGGCTTTAGAAAAGATTTCAGACACTATAAAAAAGACTGACTTGATACTGATAAACAGTATAAGAACAGTTAATAAAAACTATGAGCGAAATATCAGAAAAACAATTAGAAGCTAACAGAGAGAATGCTAAATTGGGCGGAGTTAAAACCGAAGAAGGTAAATCTATTAGCAGATACAATGCATTGAAGCACGGGCTTTTAAGCGGAGGTGTTCTATTAAGAGATGAGAGTGAAGAGGAGCTTTTGGAGTTAGAAAAAAAGATTAGAGGTGAATTAAAACCAGCCAATGAAATAGAGCTTCTTTTTTCAGATAGAATAATCGCAAACATTTGGAGATTAAAAAGAGCTATGAAGATAGAAAGTGAAATGGTTGAAGATGACAGAAAGGAGATGTTTTCAGAAAAAGAAAAAACTCTTGGAGAAGCATTCAGCTATGATTTTGTAAATAATGATACCTATGGAAAATTTACTCGTTACGAAACCAGTATTGAGAAAGGAATTTACAAAGCACTGCACGAACTACAAAGATTGCAGGCACAGAGAAATGGACAGGATATTCCTCTGCCAGTAGCGGTAGATGTTGAAATATCCAAGGAAGAATAAATGGGTTCGTTTGGAAAAAATATTGAAAAAACAGGCAAACGATGAAAATTAATATTTTGCCCAATACAAAGCATAAATATAATCAAGAGAAGAAATCAATCTCTAATGATTTCGGTAATAATTTGAAAAAATTATGGGAAGATGGAGTTGGTCAAATAAAACAGAAGCAGATAGATTGAAAAAAGTTGAAATGTGGTGGCTGAAAAAATATGGCTATCTGGATGGATGGAAATCTGGTGGAATTCAGTGGAGCAATAGCTGGTCGGAAAAAAATGACAGCATAGGCATTACAGTTTCCATACTGGATGGAGAAAATTATATCCGCTTCAATTATTCCCAGACCGAAGATGATGGAGAAAAAAAGAACTTTGATTACAGAGCATCACTGGTTTCTTCCCCTTGCAATTACGGCGGTAAAAGATATTGGTTCGTTTGTCCGCTTTCAAAAAATGGCGTTTTCTGTGGCAGAAGAGTTGGTGTGCTTTATAAGAGCGGAGATTATTTCGGATGTCGGCATTGCTATGAGTTAACCTATAAATCAAAGAATGAAAACCGACAATCAAAATACAGATATGTATTCAAAGTGCTTGATATGGAGGAAAAGATGGAAAAGATTAATGAAGGATTGAAGCGTCATTACTACGCAGGGAAGCCGACCAGAAAATACAGGCGAATGATTAAAATTCTGAACCAAAGCCACTCTAATTATGCGTTGCTAAAAAACACAAAAATGCTATAATTTAGATACTTGTCCAACTCAATAACCAAAGGATTTTATCGTCTTACTAGATGGGCGGTTCTGCCAGCAATCCTTTGGAAAGTTGGACAAGTCAGAACCGTCCTTTTAGTATCTCTAATTAAATAAATTTAAGTACACACAATTATATGAAAAACAATGACAATGATAAAAAAATTAAATATTTCCTTTATGCTAGAAAATCATCGGAAAACGAAGACCGACAAGTTCAGTCTATTGATGACCAAGTTAATCGTCTAAAGCAACTTGCTCGTGATTTAAATTTGGATATTAAGAAAATCTATACTGAAGCAAAGTCAGCAAAGAAACCAAACAACCGACCAATCTTTGATGAAATGATGGAAAGAATTGAAAATGGAGAAGCAAACGGAATTTTATGCTGGCAAATAAATCGTTTATCAAGAAATCCGATTGATAGCGGAAAAATTAGTTGGATGCTTCAGCAAGGGATAATGAAATCAATTCAAACAATAGATAGGCAATTTCTTCCAGATGATAATGTTCTGCTCTTCAGTGTTGAAAGTGGAATGGCTAATCAATACATATTAGACCTTAGCAAAAATGTAAAAAGAGGTAATGAGAAAAAGCGTAATGATGGCTGGCTTCCAAGCTTACCGCCAGAGGGATATCTTAATGACCCAGCAAGCAGAACTATCATAAAAGATGAGGAACGCTTTAATCTTATTCGCAAAATGTTTGATTTGATGCTTACTGGAAGTTATACCCCACCTAAAATATTGAATATAGCAAATAAACAATGGGGATATCGCACAAGAAAATACAAAAAACACGGCGGGAAGGAGCTTGCAAGAAGCAGTATTTATAGAATGTTTACTAATATTTTTTATACTGGAATTATTTCTTGTCGTGGCAAAGAATATCAAGGTAAACACGAAGCTATGATTTCATTGGAAGAGTTTGACCGAGTGCAAATATTATTAGGAAGAAAAGGAAAGCCAAGACCAAAGAAACACGAGTTTGCTTTTACTGGACTTATCCGTTGCGGTGAATGCGGTTGTGTGCATACAGCAGAAACTAAAAGAAAAATTATTAGAAGCACTGGTAAGATAAAAGAATTTACTTACTATCACTGCACTAGAAAAAAGCGAGATTTAAATTGTTCGCAAAGAAAAGCTATACGAAAAGAAGATTTAGAGCTTCAAATTGAACGGGAGATTAGTAAACTTTCTATCTTGCCTGAATTTTTGGAATGGGCATTAGAGGATTTAAATAGTAAAAACGACAATGAGATTGAATGCAGAGCCAGAATTTACGAAATGCAACATAAAACCTTAACAGAAAAACAAAATAATTTGGATGAGCTTACAAAAATGAGATATCGTATGCTGATTGATGATGAACAGTTTTTAAAAGAAAAAGAAACGCTTCAGAATGATATTCTAAAAATAAAAGAACAATTGAGGGAGACAGAAAACAGGGCAGAAAACTGGCTAGAGCTTACGGAAAAAACTTTTACCTTTGCGACCTATGCTCACAAAGAGTTTTTAACTGGTGATTTGCAAAAGAAAAAAGAAATTTTAATGGGATTAGGTTCGCACCCGATAATTTTAGATGGAAAACTCACTATTCAAGCCAATGAATGGCTTGTGCCAATTGAAAATGGTTATCCTGCGTTAAAAGCAGAATATGAAAGGTTAGAACTGCATAAACTACCTTTGAATAAAACAAAAACAGAGGCTCTTGCCTCTGTTCGTCTCAACTGGTCGGGGTGCAGGGATTCGAACCCTGTCTAAATGGTCCCAAACCACTCGTGCTAGCCGTTGACACCACACCCCGATATTTTTTCAAACTAATGCTTATTTTATACCATAAACATTCCCGAGTCAATTGCTATTGCGACATTTCCAGATCCACAATTTCTTCTCCGCCAAGTTGTTCATTCACTTTTTTGATGATCTGTTTTTTGTTTGTCAAAATTTCGCTGGCCCAATTCAATCCTGCGGTTTTCACAAATATTTTTTTATCTTTAAAAAAAACCGGCACTATGTTCTCAGCGCCTTGCTTGCCATATTCCTCCTTGATAATTTGCCTGAAAATATAGCAAATAGTTTCTTGGTCAATGTTTATCCTCTTAGACAATTTTCTCCTGTCCAGCAGGCTTCCGATTTTTTTCATAATAGAATATTCAAACAAATACTTTTAGGAAGCGGGGATGGTTTTTGATCATCCCCCTAGAAGCTCTGCTAACGATTGTTTACCATAACACGAAATGCTGGGCTTTTTTTCATTAAATCACGTTCGTGAGCAATATGCCGACGTTTTACCAAATCATCAACATATATCTTTCTCTGTTCTTGGCTTATTCCCAAAACAGCCTCACTGTCCCAATTCAATGATTTATGAAACTCATCTTTTCTTATCCAAAGACGATTCCATTGAAGCTTAATGCTTCTATTCCAAATTAATCTTTTTATTTTGCCCAGCCAAGAATGTCTCAAAGCAATTTTTTGCCAGAACCAAAAACCAAGGAACAATTTTTTCATATAATACTCCTTTCGTTTTTTGTTGATTTATTTGAGCTTCCTAAAAATATTTGTTTAAAAGAACCTTAATTCTTTATCGGCATTATGATATATGTATAAGTCGGCACTTCTTCATTTTTTTCGCCCTGCGCCATCCGAAGCACAGCCGCCGAAGATCCGCTGTTCATCAGCAGGAGCAGTTTAGGACCGGAAACAGCTTGAATTCCGTCCGCCATATAGCGCGGATTGAAAATTGCTTCCTGAGCCGGACCAGTGATCTCGGTCTCCAAAATTGTGCTATTTTCTCCAACTTCCTCCGCTCTGGATTGAACTGTAACTGTGTTTTTCTTGTCATCCGCGGTAAATTTTACTTCTCCCGTCTTGTTGCTGGCAAAAATTCCGGAAATTTTAACCGCCCGCAAAGCACTGTCTTTTTCCAAAACTACCTTGGTTGCGAAACTTTGGGGAATAATTTGGCGATATTCCGGATATTTGCCGTTAATAAGCCGAGAAACTATCCTCACGTTGTCCACTTGGAAAAATATCTGACTTTCTTCTATGCCCACCTTTATTTCCTGGGTATCATTGCCGATAACCCGGAAAACTTCCGAAACGGCATTAAGGGGAATAATTATGGAATTTGTCTTCTCGATAAAGATGTCCAGATTTCTCTCGTTTTCTGTTTTTGGGACTAGAATGGCTTCAGCAAGCCTAAAACTATCAGTAGCCGCCATCCGCACTTCGATTTTTTGCAAAAGCATGTTTATTCCGGAAAGTTCTGGACGGGTTGAATCAGGCGAAACACAAATAGCCAGTCTTGGAATAGCTTCTTTGACCTCTTGAGCTGACAGTGAAAAAAGGAAATCACCCTCCATTTCCGGAATTATCGGGAAATCCTGAGCCGAAAGACCCTTTATTTGAGCCTTAGATGAGCCACTTTCAATATGCAGCGTCTGATCAATAACAGACAAAGATACTGTGCTTTCAGCTCCCAAATTATTAACAAAATTGCTAAGCAGGCGGGCTGGCACGGTTATTTCACCCTCTTCTTCAATTTTAGCCCCGATTTTCAAGAAAACCCCAATTTCCAGATTAGTAGCTGATATTTTTAGCATTCCATGGTCGGTCTGAAGCAAGATATTTTCCAAAATAGGCAAAGTTATCTGCTTCCCAACCACTCTTTCGGTACTATAAACAGCTTTTTTAAGGTTTTCGTGAGTACAAGTTAGTTTCATATGGGCTTATTTTAAGCTGATTAATTTTCTATAATTTTACTTTTATTAAATTTATTTAGATGGCGTAAACTAATTCTTTTAGTTTTGTCACATCTTCTCTGACCTTTTCATTAATTTCCATGTCTTTGCTGATTTTTTCAAAAGCATGCAGGGCAGTTGTATGATCACGTCCGCCAAAATGATTGCCGATGCTTGGATATGAAATATTGAGTTCGCTGCGCATAATATACATTGCCAGATGACGCGCATAGGCAATTTCTTTCTTGCGTCCCTTTTCCAAAAGTTCTTTGTTGGAGATATTGAAATATTGGGAAATGGTGACAATAACATGTTGCGGCTGAACTCCTTTCTTTTTTCCGCTGGAAATTATTTCCGATAAAGCTTGCTGGACAAATTTAAGCGTAGGCATTTTTTTGTTGAATTCACATTCGGCGATGATGCGGTTGAGCGCGCCTTCCAATTCAC
>Ga0209310_1000426_pt1 | contig 48391 bp, 43 predicted proteins | sample AD_UKC030_MetaG_FD_184415 | JGI IMG/M metagenome (GOLD analysis project Ga0209310, IMG submission 184415) | Active sludge microbial communities of municipal wastewater-treating anaerobic digesters from USA - AD_UKC030_MetaG (SPAdes) (version 2) | ecosystem: Engineered > Bioreactor > Anaerobic >...
TAGAGATTGGTGACGCCGCCGGCGTTGGCTGCCGACTCGATTTCCTGAAAGACCGTCAGCCACGGTGCCAGCGCCTGCCGGATCGCCTTCCCTGCGTCTTCTCCGGCGACGTTGGCCAGCATCACGCGGGCGGGCATCGGCAGACGCTGTGGCAATGCCGCCAGTTGCGCGACGTCGGCATGGTCGATGGCGCCATTTTCCCGCCACGCGCTGTCGGCATGCAGGCCCCACTTGATGCGGCTGTTGCCGCTGTCAATGCACAGGATCATGCGCGGCGCAGGCTGACGTCGCCGGACAGGATGCGCTGCACACCGGCCGCGGTTTCCAGCAGCAGCGCGCCATCGTCATCGGCACCGAGACAGACGCCGACGAGCGGCTCGGCATCGTCGCCAAGGACTTGCACCGCTAGTTCCTGCCAGGCATGGCGCCGCTGCCACTCCATTTTCAGCCCGCCAAAGCCGTCGACCGCGAAAGATTCAAGCACCTCGGCCAGCGCCACCAGAATGCTCGCCAGCACGACATGGCGGTCGGGCAGATGCGCCAGCGCCTGGGCCAAACCGGCGGCCGGTTGCGGCAACTCTTCGGTGGGCGGCAGCAGGTTGAGGCCGATGCCGATGATCGCCTGCGTCCCGCGCCGGTCGCTCGCCAGTTCGATCAGGATGCCGGCCAGCTTGGCGAAATCGCCGTCGCTCTCGAGCAGCACGTCGTTCGGCCACTTGAGCCGGATACCGTTGGCGCCCAGGTTTTCCAGCCCGCGCGCCAGCGCCACGCCGACGGCCAGCGACAGCCCGGCCAGTTGCCCGGGCGGGCCGGTGAAACGCCAGAGCAGGGAAAAGGTCAGGCTGGCCGCGGGTGCCGACAGCCACGTCCGGCCACGGCGACCGCGTCCGGCACTCTGCCGGTCGGCGACGATCACCATGCCGGCCGGCGCGCCGCGGTCGGCGCGGCGCAGGAGTTCGCTGCTGGTCGAATCGCATTCATCCAGCGCGTCGACGTCGAAACGCCCGGCCAGCAGGCCAAGCCGGGCTTTCAGCAATACGGGGTCGATCAGTGGCATGGGGCGGATTCTACTCCGCCGCGTGCTCCTTGCTGCCGTCGATGCCGAGTTCGGCGATCTTGCGCGTGATCGTGTTGCGGCCGATGCCGAGCGCCTGCGCGGCCTCGATCCGGCGCCCGCCGGTACGGGCCAGCGCACGGGAGATCAGGATGCGCTCGAAGACCTGCGAGAGCCGGCCATGGACATCATCGACGCCGGCCGCCAGCAGGCGGTCAACTTCGCCTTCGAGGCCGCTTTCCCAGTCGGTCGCCATTGCCGTCGGCACCGCTTCGCGCAATTCGGTCGGCAGGTCGCCGATTTCGACCTGCTGGCCGGGCGCCATGACGGTCAGCCAGTGACAGAGGTTTTCCAGCTGGCGGACGTTGCCCTGAAAATCGAGCCCGCTCAGGTACTTGATGGCGGTATCGGACAAGCGCTTGGCCTCGACGCCGAGTTCGCGCGCACTCTTCTGCAGGAAGTGGCGGGTCAACAGCGGGATGTCTTCGTGCCGTTCGCGCAGCGCCGGCAGGCGGATGCGGATGACGTTGAGGCGATGGAAGAGATCTTCGCGGAACAGGCCTTCCTTGACCCGCGTTTCGAGATTCTGGTGCGTCGCGGCAATGACGCGGACGTTGGCCTTGATCGGCGAATGGCCGCCGACCCGGTAGTAGTGCCCGTCGGACAGCACGCGCAGCAGGCGGGTCTGCAACTCGGAGGGCATGTCGCCGATTTCGTCGAGGAACAGCGTACCGCCCTCGGCCTGCTCGAAACGCCCGCGGCGCTGCGTCTGGGCGCCGGTGAAGGCGCCGCGTTCGTGGCCGAACAGCTCGGATTCGAGCAGATCCTTGGGAATCGCCGCCGTGTTGATGGCGATGAACGGCTTGTCGGCGCGCGGGCTGTGGCGGTGCAAGGCACGCGCGACGAGCTCCTTGCCGCTGCCCGACTCGCCGGTGATCAGCACCGTGGCGTGCGATAACGCCAGACGGCCGATGGCGCGGAAGACTTCCTGCATCGCCGGCGCCTGGCCGAGAATTTCCGGCACCAGCCCCTCTTCCTCTTTTGCACCACTCTGGTGCATAGACTCGTCAATCGCCCGTCGGATCAGCTCGACGGCCTGATCGACATCGAAAGGCTTGGGCAGATACTCGAAGGCGCCACCCTGGAAAGCGGCGACCGCGCTTTCGAGATCGGAATAGGCGGTCATGATGATGACCGGGACCGTCGGGAAGCGGGTTTTGACTTCCTGCAACAGCTCCAGCCCCGACTGGCCGGGCATGCGGATGTCGGACATCAGCACCTGCGGCGGCTCGGCACCCTGTTCGAGCTGCGAAATGGCCTCGCTGGCCGACGCGAAACTCTTGAACGGGATGCCCTCGCGGGACAGGGTCTTCTCCAGGACCCAGCGGATGGAACGGTCGTCATCGACAACCCAGACCGGTTTCATGATTTTTTGGCTCATTTTGTCATTAGCAACGGAATAATGACAAGCAAGAGTCAGGCCTGCTCAACCGGGAGGCGGATCGTGAAAATGGTGTGGCCCGGCTGGCTGGTGCAGTCGATGGTGCCGTGATGATGCTGGACAAAATTCTGGGCGATCGTCAGGCCCAGGCCACTGCCACCCTCGCGGCCGGAAACCAGCGGATAGAACATGCGCTCGCGCACCGTTTCGGAGATCCCCGGGCCATTGTCGATGACCTTGATTTCGAGCGCCAGGCGGTAGCGTTTTTTGGCCAGCGTGACCTGGCGCAGCACGCGCGTGCGCAGCACGATTTCGCCCTCGCCGCCCATCGCCTGCGCCGCATTGCGCGCGATGTTGAGCACGGCCTGAATAAGCTGCTCACGGTCGCCCACCATCTCCGGCAGGCTGGTGTCGTAGTCGCGGCGCATCGACAGCGAGCCGGAAAACTCCGCCGTCAGCAGGCTGCGGACCCGCTCCAGGATTTCATGGATGTTGACCGTCGTCGGCAACATCGCCCGGTGCGGCGTCAGCAGTCGCTGCATCAGATCCTGCAGGCGGTCGGCTTCCTTGATGATGACCTGCGTGTATTCCTTGAGCGACGGGTTGGTTAGTTCGTGTTCGAGCAACTGGGCCGCCCCACGAATGCCGCCGAGCGGGTTCTTGATCTCGTGCGCCAGGTTGCGGATCAGTTCGCGGCTGGCCTTCTGCTGCTCGATCAGGCGTTCTTCGCGGGTTGCCGCCAGCTGGTGCTCGATCGGCTGCAACTCGAGCAGCAGGCGCACGCCCGCCGCCACCTCCGGGCGCAGCGGCGTCACTGTGCAGTTGATGTGCAGCAGTTCGCCGTCGCCGCGCTTGAGCTCGATGTTCTGGCCGGTATAGCCCCAGTTGTTATTCAGCGCGTTGTCGAGCGCCCCCTGCAGCGTCGCCGAGCAGGTGCACACCGCCGCCAGCGGCTTGCCGGTGACCGAACGCAGGTTGACGGCGAGCAGGTTTTCGCCCGATGGATTGACGTAGCGCACCACCAGCCCCTCGTCGAGCAGAATGACGGTCGAGGCGAGAAAATCCAGTCCGTAGAAGGCAGACAGCGTACTGTTCATGGCCGGTATTGTAGCGATTACCGCGCTTTTCCGTGGAATCTGTTGCGTTACTGACCAATCGTTCAATATCATTGCAGCATTGCCCAAAGGTCGCCGCCCCATGCCTTCCCGTCCGTTCATTCCCTGCGCCGCTGCCTGCCTCGTGCTCGCCCTGAGCGCCTGTGGCCGTGGCGAAGCCCCGGCGCCGGCCGCGCCGACGGTTCTGGTGCAACCGGCGAGCGCCGGCGACGCCGGGAAAACCGTATACACCGGCGAAGTCCGGGCGCGCCATGAAGTCGACCTGGCCTTCCGCGTCGGTGGAAAAATCGCTGCCCGTCTCGTCGATAGCGGCGCCGTGGTCAAGGCCGGGCAGCCGCTGGCCAGGCTCGACCCGGCCGACCTGCGGCTCTCACGACAGGCTGCCGCCGCGCAGGTGGCCGCCGCCGAAAGCGAATACACGACGGCCGCCAGCGAACGCGAACGCTACGCCGGCCTGCTGGAAAAGCGCTTTGTCAGCCAGGCCGCCTTCGATGCCAAGGAAAACGCCTACCGCAGCGCCAGGGCACGCCTCGAACAGGCGCGCGCGCAGAGCCAGATCAGCGGCAACCAGGCCGCCTACGGCACACTGGCTGCCGAAACCGACGGGGTGATCACCGCCGTGCTGGCCGATGCCGGGCAGGTGGTCAGCCCCGGCCAGGCGGTGTTCCGCCTCGCCCGACCGGACGAAAAGGAAGTGGCGATCGCCATCCCGGAAAGCAGGCTGGCCGAACTGAAGGCGGCGCCGCAGATCGCAGTCAATCTCTGGGCACAGCCGGATTTGTTTCTCAAAGGCGAAGTGCGCGAACTGGCGGCAGCAGCCGACCCGGCCACGCGCACCTACGCGGCGCGCATCCGCATCGTCGATCCGGCACCGGCCGCCGAACTCGGCATGACAGCCCGCGTCATCCTCGGCGCCGGCCCCGCGGCGCCCGTCATCGTGCCGCTGACGGCGGTCGTAGACAACGGCCAGGGGCCGCAGGTCTGGGTCGTCGCCGACGGCAAGGCCAGCCCGCGTGCCGTCGAGATCGCCCGCTTCGGCGAGGACGGCGTCGCCATCGCCCGTGGCGTGGCAGCCGGCGATGCGGTGATCCTCACTGGCCAGCGCCGGCTGACGCCCGGCCAGGCGGTGCAGGCACAGACTGCAACGCCGCCGGCCCGGCAGCATTAACCCGTGACCCAGCGCTTCAACCTGTCCGACTGGACGCTGCACCACCGGACGCTGGTCGGCTTCTTCCTGCTCGCCATCGCCCTGATGGGCATCGTCGCCTACGGCCGCCTGAGCCAGGCCGAAGACCCGCCGTACACCTTCAAGCTGATGGTGATCCGCAGTTTCTGGCCGGGCGCCACCGCCGTGCAGGTCGAGGAACAGCTGACCGACAAGATCGAGAAGAAGCTGCAGGAAACGCCGTTCATCGATCGCGTCCAGAGTTTCTCGCGGCCCGGCGAGTCGACGGTGATGTTCTTCGCCAAGGACAACACGCCGCCGGCCAAGGTGCCGGATGTCTTCTACCAGGTACGCAAGAAGATCGGCGACATTCGCCATACGCTACCGGCCGGGATTCAGGGACCGTATTTCAACGACGAGTTCGGCGACGTTTTCGGCAGTATTTACGCGTTGACCGCAACCGGCCTCGATTATCCGCAACTGAAGGACATCGCCGAGCGCCTGCGCGACGACCTGCTGCGCATTCCCGGCGTCGGCAAGGTGGAACTCTTCGGCATCCAGGACGAGAAGATTTTCGTCGAACTGTCGAACGCCAAGCTGGCGACGCTCGGCGTCGATCAGACCACCATCGTCCAGGCACTGAGCCAGCAGAATGCCGTCGCCGGCGCCGGTTTCTTCGAGACCGCCAGCGAGCGCATCCAGATTCGCCCGGGCGGCGCCTTCGACACCGTGCAAGCGGTTGCCGACACGCTGATCCGCAGCGGCAGCCGCAGCTTCCGCCTCGGCGACATCGCCACGGTGCACCGCGGCACCAGCGACCCGCCCGCCCCCGAAGTCCGCTACGGCGGCAAGCAGGCGCTGGCCATCGGCATCTCGATGGCGCCGGGCGGCGACATCATCCAGCTCGGCAAGGCGCTGAACGCGCACATCGATGCGGCCCGCGCCAAGCTGCCGCTGGGCGTCGAGATCAGCGAGTCTGCCAGCCAGCCGGACGCCGTCAAGCGCTCGATCCAGGCCTTCGTGCAGGCCCTTGCCGAAGCCGTCTTCGTCGTCCTGCTAGTCACTTTTCTCAGCCTCGGCCTGCGCACCGGCATGGTCGTGGCCCTGTCGATCCCGCTCGTCCTCGCCGCCACCTTCCTCGCCATGGACCTGTTCAACGTCGGCCTGCACAAGGTGTCGCTCGGCGCGCTGGTGCTGGCGCTCGGCCTGCTGGTCGACGACGCGATCATCGCCGTCGAGATGATGTGGGTGAAGATGGAGCAGGGCTGGGAACGCACGCGCGCCGCTTCCTTCGCCTACACCAGCACGGCCGGGCCGATGCTGTCGGGCACGCTGGTCACCGTCGCCGGCTTCATCCCGATCGCGCTGGCCAAGTCGGCAACCGGCGAATACGCTTTCGCCTTCTTCCAGATCAACGCCATCGCCCTGCTCATCTCGTGGCTGGCGGCCGTGGTGGCGATCCCCTGGCTCGGCTACAAGCTGCTGCCCGATCCGCGCGCACCGAAGAATCCCGGCCTGATCGTCCGGCGCTGGCCGGCGCTGGCGCACCGCCTGGAGCAGGTCGGCATCGGCGGCATAGCGCACGGCGAAGACCACGATGTTTACGGGACGCCGTTCTACAACCGCTTCCGCCAACTCGTCGGCCTCTGCGTGAATCGCCGTTGGCTGGTCATCGGCATCACGCTGCTGCTGTTTGTGCTGGCGATCGTCGGCATGGGCCAGGTGCAGAAGCAGTTCTTCCCGAATTCGACGCGGCTCGAACTGAATGTCGAACTGCGTCTGCCGGAAGGCGCCTCGCTGACCGCCATCAACGCCGAAACGCAAAGATTCGAAACATGGCTGGAGCACGACCAAGCCGAGTTCGACCAGCTCGAGCATTTCACCACCTTCATCGGCTCCGGTGCGCCGCGCTATTACCTCGGCCTCGATCAGCAGTTGCCGGCCAGCAACGTCGCCCAGGTCGTCATCCTGACGCGCAACGTGAAGGCGCGCGAGGCCTTGCGCGGTCGACTGATCACATTGTTCGAAAATGAGGTCTCGGGCATCCGCGGCAATATCGCCCGCATCGAGAACGGCCCACCGGTCGGTTACCCGGTTCAATACCGCGTTTCCGGCGAGGATATCTCGACCCTGCGGCGGATTGCTGGGGAAATCTCGACGGCAATGCGCGACAACCCGGAGCTGTCGAACGTCAATTACGACTGGAGCGAGCTGTCGAAGTCCGTGGAAATCGAAATCGACCAGGACAAGGCGCGCCTGCTCGGCGTTTCGGTCCAGGAACTGGCGGCGCTGCTCAACATGTCGCTGAACGGCTACACCGTGACCAGCTACCGCGAGGGCCAGAAGACGATCGACGTCGTGCTGCGCGGCGACCGCCTGGAACGCGCCCAGCTCTCGGCCCTGCCCGACCTGGCGGTGCCGACGAAGAGCGGCAGGAGCGTGCCACTCAACCAGATCGGCCGCCTCAAGCACAGCTTCGAGCCCGGCCTGGTCTGGCGCCGCGACCGGCTGCCGACGATCACGGTACGCGGCAATCTTTACGGCACGACGCAGCCGGCCACCGTCGTCGCCGCGCTGCAGCCGCAGATCGACCGGATCACCGCCGAACTGCCGGCCGGCTACCGCATCGTCACCGGCGGCTCGGTCGAGGAATCGGCCAAGGGCTCCGGTTCGGTCATGGCCGGCATCCCGATCTTCATTCTGGTCGTCGTCACCGTGCTGATGATCCAGCTGCAGAGCGTCTCGCGGGTCATCATGGTGTTGCTGACGGCGCCGCTCGGCATCATCGGCATCGCGCTGTTTCTGCTGATTTTCCGACAACCTTTCGGCTTCATGGCGCTGCTCGGCACTATCGCCCTGTTCGGCATGATCATGCGCAACTCGGTGATCCTGGTCGACCAGATCGAGCAGGATATGGCCGCCGGCAAGGCCCGTCGGGAAGCGATCATCGAGTCGACGGTGCGGCGCTTCCGTCCGATCGTGCTGACGGCCGCCGCCGCCGTGCTGGCCATGGTGCCACTTTCGCGCAACGACTTCTTCGGACCGATGGCGGTCGCCATCATGGGCGGCCTGATCGTCGCCACGGCGCTGACCCTGCTCTTCCTGCCGGCGCTCTACGCCGCCTGGTACAAGGTCAGGCCAGGCACCACCTGATCAGCGCAGGCTGGACAATTCCTTCTGGATGGCAACGATGTTGCGCTCGTGCTGCGCAACGCGGTCCTTGTAGGGCTGGACTCGGTCACGCGCCGCCGGGCTCTCGCTGGCACGCACCGATTGCTGCTCGGCCAGCTCGCGCTGCGCCTGGTCGAGGCTGCGCTGCTCGCCCGCCAGCTCCTGCTCCAGAATGCGCTTGCGGTCCGTGTCGCGCGCCCTCTGGGTATCTTCCTGAACCCTGGGGAAACCGGCCGGCGACGGATTGGCGGCAGCGCCGGAAGTTCTCGCCTTCGGTGCCGGCAGCGTCGAATCCGGGCTGCTGACGACGGCCTTGCAACTCTTGTCGACGCGCGTGTTCGAGATCAGCATGCCGCCGTTTGCATCGGTGCAGCGATAGATCGTCTGAGCAGTTGCCGGCAAGGCAAGAGCGGCGAGAAGGAGGGCCAGGGTGCTACGTGTCATCGTCATTATTCCTTGTAACCGTTTCAGTTTACCGGACTTAACGGCCTGCACGCCACAAAAGGTAGACAAAAAAAGGGCGGGGAAAACCCCGCCCTTTTCGACACTGTGAAAAACGATCAGCAGCTGTAGTACAGATCGAATTCGACCGGGTGCGTGGTCATGCGAACCTTGTTGACTTCGTCCATCTTCAGGGCGATGTAGGCATCGATCCAGTCGTTGGAGAAGACACCGCCACGGGTCAGGAACTCGCGATCCTTGTCCAGCGCAGCCAGGGCCTCCTCCAGGGAGGCGCAAACGGTCGGGATCAGCGCGTCTTCTTCCGGCGGCAGATCGTACAGGTTCTTGTCGGCCGGGTCGCCCGGGTGGATCTTGTTCTGGATACCATCCAGACCGGCCATCATCAGCGCGGAGAAGCACAGGTACGGGTTGGCGATCGGATCCGGGAAGCGGGTCTCGATACGACGGGCCTTGGTCGAGGCAACGTACGGGATGCGGATGGAAGCGGAACGGTTCTTGGCCGAGTAAGCCAGCTTGACCGGCGCTTCGTAGTGCGGGACCAGACGCTTGTAGGAGTTGGTGCCCGGGTTGGTGATGGCGTTCAGGGCCTTGGCGTGCTTGATGATGCCGCCGATATAGAACAGGGCCATTTCGGACAGACCGGCATAGCCGTCGCCGGCGAACAGGTTCTTGCCATCCTTCCAGATCGACTGGTGAACGTGCATGCCGGAACCGTTGTCGCCAACGATGGGCTTCGGCATGAAGGTGGCGGTCTTGCCGTACTGGTGGGCCACGTTGTGCACCACGTATTTCAGGATTTGCGTCCAGTCGGCACGCTTGACCAGGGTGGAGAACACGGTACCGATTTCGCACTGGCCGGCAGTGGCGACTTCGTGGTGGTGAACTTCAACCGGCACGCCGAGGGCTTCGAGGGCCAGAACCATGGCGGAGCGGATGTCGTGCAGGCTATCGACCGGGGGAACCGGGAAGTAGCCGCCCTTGACCGTCGGACGGTGACCGGTGCCGCCGCCGCCTTCGCTCTTCTCGCCGGAGGTCCAGGCGGCCTCGGAAGAATAGATCTTCAGGGCGCAGCCGGACATGTCGACGTTCCATTCAACGGAGTCGAAAATGAAGAATTCGGGTTCCGGACCGAAGTAGGCGGTATCGCCGATGCCGGAGGACTTCAGGTAGGCTTCAGCGCGCTTGGCGATGGAGCGCGGGTCGCGGTCGTAACCACGGCCATCGGCGGGGTCGACGACGTCACAGGTGATGACGATGGTGGTTTCGTCAAAGAAGGGGTCGATGTAGGCGGTGGCGGGATCCGGCATCAGTTGCATGTCGGAAGCCTGGATACCCTTCCAGCCGGCGATCGAGGAGCCGTCGAAAGCGTGACCGTTTTCGAACTTGTCTTCGTCAAAGGCGGAGACCGGCACGGTAACGTGCTGTTCCTTGCCACGGGTATCGGTAAAACGGAAATCGACGAACTTGGCGTCGTTCTCCTTGACCATCTTCATCACATCTTGCGGGGTTGCCATAAGCGTCAGTCTCCTAACTAAACAAGATGCCGGCAGAACCGGCGACAATCAAAAAAATCTCAACGGCAGGTCTTGAGCAGAAAGTGTGCCAACGCCTGTCTGCAAGGTTTTGTATTTTGCCACAAGGAGAAGCGGCATTCATCCAGAGATTTGCTGCACCAAATTCGTGCGCACTCGGGACTAAATGCCTTAATTTGGTGCAGCCCGGAAGTTCAGGGAAATACTGCGGATCGACGGGTGATCCTTGATGCGCTCGGCCAGCGCGCCTTCGGCCGACCGCAGCGTCGAGATGTCGGCAAAGAAATCATGCGCCAGAAAGATTTCGACCTCGACCCGTCCGCCGAGGTAATGCAGCATGACGCGCTCCGGTGTCGGCAAATCGACCAGCAGGGCAGCCAGCTCATCCAGCAGAACCTCGCGCGAAGGCAGGCGGGTGGCGGCCAAATCCGGGTCGAGGTCGTCTTCCGGATCGATGTGCACCAGCACGTCCAGCACCTCGGGATGCTCGCGCAGCACGCGGGCCCGCGCCGACTCGGCGATCCGGTGCCCTTCCGAGACGCTGATCCGGGCATCGACCTGAACATGGGCATCGACCAGCGCCTGATGCGCCATGCGCCGGGTGCGCAGTTCATGCAGCCCGAGCACGCCCGGCGTCGCCAGCAAGGTCTTGCGGATCGCCTCGACCTGACTTTCGTCCAGACCGGTATCGATCAGTTCCTTGAGCGCACCCCAAGCCAGCCCGACGCCCATGCGCAGGATCATGAAACCCATCAGCGCCGCCGCCAGCAGATCGAGAAAGCCCCAGCCGAGCAAGGCGCCGCCGATGCCGACCACGACCACCAGCGCCGACGCTGCATCGGCCCGCGTATGCAGCGCGTTGGCGATCAGCAGTTGCGAACGCAGGCGCTCCGCCACCCGGATCAGAAAGCGGTAAAGCCCCTCCTTGGCCACCACGGTGGCGATGGCGACCCAGAAGGCCGAGATTTCGACGGGAACCAGCACTTCGACATGCTGCAGACGCATCCCCGACTCCCACAGGATGCCCCCGCCGATCAGGCCCAGCGAAGCACCGAGAATCAGCGTCGCCGCCGTCTCTACCCGGGCGTGTCCATAGGGGTGTGCGGCGTCGGCGGGGTGCACACTCTGCCGACTGGCATAGATGACCAGAAAGTCGGAAAGCAGGTCGGAAAAAGAATGCAGGCCGTGGGCGATCAGCGACTGGGAATGGGCAAACCAGCCGACCACCAGCTGTGCGGTGGTCATCACCAGGTTGACCACGACGCTGACCCAGGTCGCGCGTTGCGCCTCTGCAGCGCGGTCGGCTGGTGTTGCGCGTGCTGGCGCGTGATGGTGATGCCCTTGAGCCATAAGGTGTGCCCTATACTGTCAGCTTCAGATTCTAACAGTTGCAGATTATGGGAAAGTTAACCGAAACCCTGACCCTGGCGCAGCAGCGCGGCCAGGCCCTGGGCCTGCCCTACGCGGGCGCCCTGACGCCGCAGGAAGCTGGCGACCTGCTGCGTCTGGCGCCTGGCGCCAAGCTGGTGGACGTGCGTACCCGCGCCGAGTGGGACTGGGTCGGTCGCGTTCCCGGCGCCGTTGAGATCGAATGGAACCAGTACCCCGGCGGTGTGCGCAACCCGAACTTCCTGGCGGAACTCAAGCGCCAGGTCGATCCCGAGGCGCTCGTCATGTTCCTCTGCCGCAGCGGTGTGCGCTCAGTCGCAGCGGCCACGGCCGCCACCGAAGCCGGCTACAACGCCTGCTACAACATCCTCGAAGGCTTCGAGGGGGACAAGGATGCCGACGGGCACCGCAACACCATTGGCGGCTGGCGCAAGGCCGGATTGCCGTGGATTCAGGGATAATTCCACGGTCAACCGTAAAAAACAGCCAAAATCAAAATAGCCCCGATCAGAGTTCAGCATGCAAACAGCAACCATTGCCTTCGACCCTTTCAACCGTCTCTCCGATGAAGCCTGCCATGAACGCATCCGCGCCGCCCGCGCCAAGCTCGGCAAGCGCGCTGTCATCCTCTGCCACCATTACCAGCGTGCCGACGTTTATCAGTACGCCGACCTGACCGGCGATTCGCTCAAGCTGTCCCGCCTCGCCTCGCAGACCGATTCGGAATTCGTCATTTTCTGTGGCGTGCATTTCATGGCCGAAGTCGCCGACATCATGACGGCACAAAGCCAGAAGGCCATCCTGCCCGACCTCGCAGCTGGGTGCTCGATGGCCGACATGGCCAACCTGGCCAAGGTCGAACGCTGCTGGCGCGAACTCAACGAAGTACTCAACGCCGAAGAGGAAGTCACGCCGGTCACCTACATCAACTCGGCGGCTGATCTCAAAGCTTTCTGCGGCGAGCATGGCGGCATCGTGTGCACCTCGTCGAACGCCGGCACCATCGCCAAATGGGCCTTCGAGCGCCGCCCGAAAGTGCTGTTCTTCCCCGACCAGCACCTCGGCCGATGGACCGGCCACAACATGGGCATCGCGATGGACGAAATGGTCGTCTGGGACCCCGATCTCGAACTGGGCGGCCTGACGCCGGCCCAGATCAAGCAGGCCAAGATCCTGCTCTGGAAGGGCCATTGCTCGGTGCACCAGATGTTCCAGAAGTCGCAGATCGACGCCTTCCGGGCCAAGTACCCCGAAGGCAAGGTCATCGCCCACCCGGAGTGCAATTTCGAAGTCTGCGCCGCCGCCGACTATGTCGGCTCGACCGAGCACATCGTCAAGACCATCAAGGAAGCGCCGGAGGGCACGCGCTGGCTGGTCGGCACTGAGCTGAACCTGGTCGACCGCCTGGCTCGGGAAGTCCTGCCGCAGAACAAGATCGTCCAGTTCATGGCGACCACCATCTGCATGTGCTCGACGATGCAGCGCATCGACCCGCAGCACCTCGCGTGGACGCTGGAAAACCTGGCCGAGGGCAAGGTCGTCAACCACATCAAGGTGCCGGAACACGAGGCAAAACTGGCCAGGCTGGCGCTCGACCGGATGCTGGCGATTTCCTGATCCGGCCATGACGAAGCCCGCCCTGCACGTCACGACGTTCAACATCCACAAGGGCTTCTCGCAGTTCAACCGGCGAATGATGGTGCATGAACTGCGCGAGCGTCTGCGCCACCTGAATCCCGATATCGTCTTCCTGCAGGAAGTGCAGGGTCTGCATCTCGGCCATGCCGAGAATCACGACGACTGGCCCGCTTCGCCGCAGCACGAATTTCTTGCCGAGGACGTCTGGCACGCCGCGGCCTACGGCCACAACATGGTGTACGACCACGGCCACCACGGCAACGCCATCCTCTCGCGCTTTCCCATCCTGCATTCGCACAACCAGGACGTCACCCATCTCCAGTTCGAGAAACGCGGCCTGCTGCATTGCCAGATCGAGCTGCCCGGCGGCCAGCCGGCACATTGCGTCTGCGTCCATCTTTCGCTGTTCGGCTACTCGCGCCGACGGCAGATGGCGGCGCTGGCCGATTACCTCGATCGCATGGCCGACGTCAGCGCACCGCTGATCATCGCCGGCGACTTCAACGACTGGAACAACCGCGCCAGCCAGCACCTAACGCAGCGGCTCGGGCTAACCGAAGTCTTCAGCGGCCGCAACGGCGCGCCGTGCCGGAGCTTTCCCGCCGCCCTGCCGATGTTCCGCCTCGACCGCATCTACGTACGCGGCTTCAAGGTCCACCGCACCGAGGTGCACCACGGCTACCCATGGTCCGCCATTTCCGACCACGCCGCGCTGTCGGCCCACCTGGCAAGGCATGGCCGCTGAATTCCTGCCGGGCAACCGGGTCACGCTGCTCAATTCGGGCGCGGAATACTTCCCGGCCCTGCTGGCCGAAATCGATGATGCCCAGGTCGAGATTTATCTCGAAAGCTACATCTTCGCCGACGACGAAGTCGGCCACGCCGTCGCCAGCGCCCTGTGCCGCGCCGCCGCGCGCGGCGTGCAGGTGAATGTCACGGTCGACGGCTTCGGCGGGCGCAATTTCAGCGCCGACTTTCTGCCGCGCCTGACCGAGGCCGGCGTCCGTGCCATGATTTACCGCCCGGAAATCGGCCGTTTCCACATGCGCCGCCACCGCCTGCGCCGGTTGCACCGCAAGCTGGTCGTCGTCGATGGTCGCGTCGCCTTTGTCGGCGGCATCAACATCGTCGATGACGACAACGCGCCGGTCGACATGCGGCCGCGCTTCGACTATGCCGTACGCCTGGAAGGCCCGACCCTGCGCCAGGTGCACCACGCGGTGCGGCGCATGTGGGAAATCGTTTCCTGGGTCAATTTCAAGCGCCGCTTCCGCTTGTCGACCCCGGTCGCCACCTTCTGCGAGGACGCCGGCCACCAGGCAGCCGCCTTTCTCATCCGCGACAACATCCGCCATCGCCACGACATCCTGAATGCCTACCTCGAGGCCATCGATTCGGCGCAACGCGAAATCCTCATCGCCAACGCCTACTTCCTGCCCGGCGTCCGTTTCGGCCGCGCCCTGCAGGCGGCGGCGCGGCGCGGCGTGAAGATCACCGTGCTGCTGCAGGGCAAGACCGACCACCCGCTGCTCCGTTTCGCCGCCCAGGCGCTGTATGCGGCGGCACTGGAACACCGGATCCGCGTCTTCGAATACGAAAAGAGCTTCATGCACGCCAAGGTGGCGGTGGTCGACGGCTACTGGGCAACGGTCGGCTCGTCGAACATCGACCCCTTCAGCCTGCTGATCGCCAAGGAAGCCAACCTCGTGGTGCGCGACGCCGGCTTCGCCGACGAACTGCGCGTCAGCATCAACGACGCCATAGCCGATGGCGGGCGCGAGATGCTGCCCGACGAACTGTCGCAGCAGCCCTTTCACTCCAAACTGCTGCGCTGGCTGGCCTATGGCGTCGTGCGCCTGCTGGTCGGCATCACCGGCTACGGGCCGAAGCACTGGCAAGCCGACGAGGAAACGCCGGGCCTTACGGCAGAATCGCCAGCGGAATAGACGGCCGGCGCGGAATGGCGGCGAAGGACCAATGGGCCAGCGCCCAGGCCCACACCTCGGCCGGCGGCGCAGTCGCCAATTGCGCCGGAACGCGCTGGCCGAGAAAATTCAGGGCGCGAACCAGTGTCGGCCCCGCCTGCCCGGCCTCCAGCGCCGGCGCCAGCGTCTGCTTGGACAGCTTCTCGCCGGCCGCATTGCTCGCCACCGGCAGATGGGCATAACGCGGCGTGGCGTAGCCGAGACAGCGCTGCAGCCAGATCTGGCGCGGCGTCGACGCCAGCAGGTCGGCACCGCGCACGACATCGGAAATAGCCTGAAATTCGTCGTCGACCGCAACAGCCAGCTGGTAGGCGAACAGCCCGTCGCCGCGGCGCAGCACGAAATCGCCGACATCGCTTTCCAGATGCTGCACCACGCTGCCTTGCAAGCGATCGACAAAACCGGTCGCCGTATCGTCCACACGCAGCCGCCAGGCCCGCGCCGCGCGGCCGGCGGGCAGGCCGTTGCGGCAGGTGCCCGGATAGGCGAGGCCGCCATCGACCGCCGGATGGCTGCCCGAATCGCCGATTTCCTTGCGCGAGCAGGCGCAGCCGTAAGCCAGCCCGGCCGCGATCAAGCGCTCCAGCGCCGCGGCGTAGGCCGCGAAGCGGGTGCTCTGCCAGAGCACCGGGCCGTCCCATTCGAAACCATAGGCCTCCAGCGTCGCCAGGATGCCATACGCCGCACCCGGCACGTTGCGCGGCGTATCGAGGTCCTCCATGCGCAGCAGCCACTCGCCGCCGTGCGCCCGCGCATCGAGGTAGCTGCCGACCGCCGCCACCAGCGAGCCGAAATGCAGCGGCCCGCTCGGCGACGGCGCAAAGCGGCCACGGTAGGTCGCCACCACCGCCATCAGGAAGCCGCGACGCCCCCGAGCGTGAGCGTGATGTGAATCGCCCCGTCTTCGCTGCGCCGGGTCAGCGGCCAGCCGCTCGCCGCGAAGACCTTGAGCATCGCCGAGTTGTACGGCAGGACCTCCGCCTCGAAGCGGACGAGGCCGCGGTCAATGGCGATCCGCCCGAGATGCTGCAGGATGCGGCGGGCAATGCCGAGGCCGTGGTAGTCCTCCTCGACGAGAAAGGCGACTTCGGCGGCATCCGGCGCGAAACGGCTGTAGCTCCCGGAGGCGATGATGGTCTCGCGGCCATCTTCGGTAATCGTGACGACCAGCGCGACGCGGGTGTCGAAATCCAGTTCGCGGATCGTCTGATAATCCTTTTCGGTGAGCCCGGTCTTGGGACCGAAGAAGCGCGTGTAGACCGACTCCTTGTCGAGTTTCGAGAAGGCTTCGGCGATCCGCTCGCCATCGTCCGGATGCAGGGCGCGGACGAGAACCTCCGTACCGTTGCGCAGCGTTTCACGGACAGCGTAATGACGGACATCGATCATCTCTGACAACTCCTTGGGCACGGGCGGCTGATGGCTGGCAAGTCTAGCAGGCAGACGGGCGGCCATGACAAGCGCCACCCATCCGGGGCTAAAATGAGGGCATCCTCTACCCGTGATTGCCCGATGATCCGTTTCCCCGTTCCGCCCTCTCTCACCTCTTCCGCCCGCGCAGCGAGTTAAGCGGCCATGCGCCTTCTGGTCGTTGAAGACGACGCCATGATCGGCAACGGCATCCGCACCGGCTTGCGCCAGGACGGCTACACGGTGGACTGGGTGCGCGATGGCGCGGCGGCCGAGCTGGCGACGGCGGCGACCGCTTACGACGCCATCCTGCTCGACCTCGGCCTGCCCGGAAAGAGCGGGCTGGAACTGCTGGCGCACTGGCGCAGGCAGCAGAACCCGGTACCGGTGCTGATCGTGACTGCCCGCGACGCGGTCGCCGACCGCGTGCGCGGCCTCGACACCGGCGCCGACGATTACCTGGTCAAACCGTTCGATCTCGACGAACTCGCCGCCCGCCTGCGGGCCCTGCTGCGCCGCCGCTCCGGACGGGCGACCCCGGTCATCGAAATCGGCCCGTTGACCCTCGACCCCGCCAGCCACGAAGTCCATCTCGACGGCGCCGCGATCAAGCTCTCGGCACGCGAATTCGGCGTCCTCCACGCACTGCTCGAAAGCCCCGGCGTTCCGCTCTCGCGCGCCCAGCTCGAAGACCGCCTCTACGGCTGGGAAGAGGAAATCGGCAGCAACGCCGTCGAGGTCCACATCCATGCGCTGCGCCGCAAGCTCGGCAGCGACTGGATCCGCAACGTGCGCGGCGTCGGCTACATGGTGCCGCGCCAGCCATGAACTCGATCCGCCGCAAACTGCTGCTCACCCTGATCGGCGCCCTGAGCGTCGTCATGGTGATCGGCGCCTGGGCCACCTACAGCGCGGCGTGGGACGAGGCCAACGCCATCTTCGATTACCACCTGGAACAGATCGCCCTGTCAGTGCGCAACCAGACTTTCCCGGGCAGCACCGAGGCCCTGGCCGGCGAGGAAAGCTTCGAGTTCGTCATCCGCATCTGGGACCGCAACGGCCTCGGTATCTACTATTCCCGCCCGCACCGCGTCCTGCCCGACGTCGCCCGCCTCGGCTACGCGACCGAACAAACCAGTGAAGGTGCCTGGCGGGTCTTCGCCCTGCAATACCGCGGCCAGACCATCGCCGTCGCCCAGCCGATGAGTGTGCGCACCCGGCTTGCCGCCCGCGCCGCGCTGCACACGATGACCCCATTCATCGTCCTGCTGCCGCTCGCCGCCCTGCTGATCTGGCTGCTGGTCAGCCGCGAACTGCGCCCGCTGACCGACCTCGCCCGCTCGGTGAGCCAGCGCACCCCCGACGCCCTCAACCCGATCAGCGAAAACGGCGTCCCAGCCGAAGCGTGGCCGCTGGTCCGCTCGCTCAACGACCTGCTCGCCCGCCTGCAGGCGGCAATGCAGGCCCAGCGCGACTTCATCGCCGACGCCGCCCACGAACTGCGCACCCCGCTGACCGCCCTGCAACTGCAGGCCCAACTGCTCGAACGCGCCACCGATGTGGCCAAGCGGACAGCGGCAATGGCCGATCTCAAGCAGGGTCTGGAACGCTCGATCCATGTCGTCAGGCAGTTGCTGACCCTGGCCCGCCAGGAACCCGGCGCCAGCACTCCCCCCGTTGCCAGCCTGGCGCTTAACGATCTGGTCCACCAGTCGGTCACCGCCAGCGCTAACAGCGCAGCCGCCAGGAATATCGACCTCGGCGTCGCCGCGAGCGATCCGGCCGCCTGCGTCACGGGCAATGCCGAGGCGCTGCGCACCCTGCTCGACAACCTGGTCGGCAACGCCGTGCGCTACACCCCGGCGGGTGGACGCATCGACGTCAGCTGCGGCGACAGCGGCGAACATGCCTGGCTGGAAGTCGCCGACAACGGACCGGGCATCCCGGCGGCGGAACGCGAGCGCGTCTTCGACCGCTTCTACCGGCGCAGCGAACTGGATGCCGCCGGCAGCGGCCTCGGGCTGGCCATCGTCCGTGCCATCGCCGACAAGCACCGGGCGACCATCCATCTGACGGACGCTTCCGGCGGCGGGTTGCGGGTACGGGTCGAATTCCCGCAGGTGCCCAAAGGCGCCCCTTAAGTCGCTCTTAAGTCTACCGGGTGCATTCTTCCCGCATCAGCAAGCATTCGGCTTGCCCTGCAATCGATAAAGGAGGAATGCCATGAAGGCAAATGGACTGAAACTGACCGTGGTTGCCGCCGCCGCCGTGGCGGCGCTCGGCGGTGCCTATTCGCTGGGGCATGCCAACAATACCCCGACCCCCACCCCGCCAGCCCAGATCGTGAGCGCCGGTCCGGTGTCGACACCAAGCGCCCAGTTGCCCGACATGAGCGCGATCGTCGCCCGCAATGGCGCCTCGGTCGTCAACATCAGCGTTTCCGGCACGCGCAAGACCGCCGCCGGCCACCCGGGAGTGCCTCAGCTTGACCCCGACGATCCGCTTCAGGAATTCTTCCGCCGCTACCGTGGACCGCAACAGCAGGGCGAAGCGCCGGTGCGCGGTCTTGGGTCGGGTTTCATCGTCAGCGCGGACGGGACGATCCTGACCAACGCCCACGTCGTCGACGGCGCCGACGAGGTGATCGTCAAACTCACCGACAAGCGTGAATTCAAGGCCAAGGTCCTCGGTGCCGACCGCACCACCGACGTCGCCGTCCTCAAGATCGACGCCAAGGATCTGCCCGCGGTGAAAATCGGCAAGGCCGCCGACACCCGCGTCGGCGAATGGGTGCTGGCCATCGGTTCGCCTTTCGGCTTCGAGAGCAGCGCCAGCGCCGGCATCGTCTCGGCCAATTCACGCTCGCTGCCGGACGGCAGCTACGTGCCCTTCATCCAGACCGACGTCGCGGTCAACCCCGGCAACTCCGGCGGGCCGCTGTTCAACATGGCCGGCGAGGTGATCGGCATCAACTCGCAGATCTACTCGCGCAGCGGCGGCTACCAGGGGCTGTCGTTCGCGATCCCGATCGATCTGGCGATGCGCATCGAACACCAGCTCGTCACCAGCGGCAAGGTCCAGCGCGGCCGGCTGGGTGTCGCCATCCAGGAAGTCAATCAGTCGCTGGCCGATTCCTTCGGCCTGAAGAAGCCGGCCGGCGCGCTGGTCAGCTCGGTGGAAAAGGAGAGCCCGGCGGCCAAGGCGGGGCTTGAGCCCGGCGACGTGATCCTCGCCATCAACGGCAAGGATATCGCCGCTTCCGGCGAACTGCCTGCCATCGTCTCCGGCATGGCGCCCGGCGAAAGCGCCAAGCTGCAGGTCTGGCGCAACGGCAACGCCCGTCAGATTGACGTCAAGGTCGGCCAGTTCAGCGACGAAAAGGTGGCGAGCGCCGACCAGCCGGAAGCCGCCAAGGGCCGCCTCGGCGTCGTCGTGCGCCCGCTGACGCCTGAGGAGAAGCGCCGTACCGATGCCAGCGGGGTCGTCGTCCAGGATGTCGCCGGCGCCGCCGCCAAGGCCGGCATCAAGGCGGGCGACATCGTCCTCTCGGTCAATGGCGAGCGGATCACCGGCACCGAACAGCTGCGCGATCTGGTGACCAAGGCCGGCAAGCGCATCGCCGTCCTCGTCGAACGCGGCGAGTCCCGCATCTTCATCCCGGTCGATCTGGGCTGAGCGGCCGGCCAGGCAGCTGGCCACATCGGGGTCTGGCGGAACGGAAGCAGCTTTCCGTTCGCCAGGCCCCGTTCAACGATCCCACGGCGGCACCGGGTCGAACAGGTTTTCCAGTTCGGCCAGGAAGGCCCGCACTTTCGGCACCCGCACCCGGCTCGGCGTATAGCAGGCGTAGAGATAGCGCCCCATGCTGCTGACCGGCTCCAGATCGTCGAAAATGCTCTTCAGCGTTCCCCGCGCCAGTTCGGGGCCGCACAGGTAGGTCGGCAGCATCGCCAGACCGTGTCCGGCGAGAACGGCGGCGAGGATGCAGTCGATATTGTTGAAGTGAAACTTGCTGCTGACCGGGATGCTGATTTCCTCACCGTTGCGGTCGACCAGGCGCCAAACCCGATTTTCGTCGGCCAGCATATAGCTGAAACATGGGTGGAGGGCGAGTTCATGCGGCGTCCTCGGTTCGCCATGCGCGGCGAAATAGGCCGGCGTCCCGCAGATCACCCGCTTCATGTGCACCAGTTTTCTCGCCACGGCATCCTCGGGCGGCGCCTTGGTCAGGCGCAGGGCGAGATCGATGTTGTCGTCGACCAGATCGACCAGCTGATCGGTCAGCACCAGTTCGCAGTTCAATTCGGGATAGCGGGCGACGATCTGCGGCAACAGCGGGGCGATGTACATGCGCCCGAAGGTGATCGAGGCGCTGACGCGCAACACGCCGTGCGGCGCGTCACCCATGTTTCTGACGGCGACCTCGGTGCTCTGGATCGCTTCCAGTGCCCGCAGCGCATGCTGATGGAAGACTTCGCCCGAGGGGGTCAGGCTGAGCTTGCGCGTCGACCGCTCGAACAGGCGCACCCCGAAAGCCCGTTCGAGTTCGCCGATCTGCTTGCTGACCTGCGCCCGCGTGCAATCCAGGCGCCGCGCCGCAGCGGCCATGCTGCCGGCTTCGACGACCTTGACGAAACTTTCCCAGCTACCGAGCCATGTCATTTTGTCAATGATCCGTTGACGTATTGACCCGGATTATGGGCTATTTTCAGCAACGATTGACAACTATAGTCTGACGACAATCACGACAACGATTCATCGATCAGAAAGCCCCGACATGTTGCGCTCATTGAACCGCCCCGACATTCTGGTCGTCACCCTGGCCGCGGCCGGTATCCTGATGGTGACCATGGGCGCCCGCCAGTCGCTGGGGCTGTTTATCGCCCCGATCGGCGCGTCGACCGGACTCGGCATCGCCACCATCAGCCTGGCGCTGGCCATCGGGCAATTCACCTGGGGTGCGATCCAGCCGGTCGCCGGCGCCGTCGCCGACCGTTACGGCCCACGCGCCGTGCTCGTCGGCGGCTTGGTGATCCTCGCGCTGGGTAGCGCCATCACGCCATTCATGGGCTCCGGCTTCGGGCTGATCGTCTCGCTCGGCCTGCTCTCGGCCATGGGTTCGGGGGCCGGCAGCTTCTCGGTGCTGATCGGCGCTGCCGCCCAGCGCCTGCCGATCGAGGCGCGCGGCTCGGCTTCCGGTGTCATCAATGCCGGCGGCTCCTTCGGCCAGTTCGTCTTCGCGCCGATCCTGCAGAAGCTGATCCAGGCGGTCGGCTGGATGGGCGCGATGTGGGCGATGGCGATCATGACGCTGGCCGCGCTGCCGCTGATCGGCAAGCTGACGAGCCCGGCAGGCGCCCCGGTCAATCACGCCCATCACGACGGCGGACTGCTCCAGTCGATCAATACCGCCATGAAGGATCGCAGCTACCTGCTGCTGCATGCCGGCTTCTTCACCTGCGGCTTCCATATCGCCTTCCTGGTGACCCACCTGCCGGGCGAGGTGAATCTGTGTGGGCTGCCGCCATCGGTGGCCAGTTGGTCGCTGGCCATCATCGGCCTGGCCAACATCTTCGGCAGCCTCTACGCCGGCTCATGCATTTCCCGGTTTCGCAGCAAGTATGTGCTGGCGGCGATGTACGCTTCGCGCGCCGTGCTGATCGCTCTCTATCTGGTGATGCCACGGACCGAGCTGACTTTCTACCTGTTCGCGGCAGGGCTCGGCTTTACCTGGCTGGCGACCGTGCCGCCGACGGCGGCCATCGTCGGCAAGCTGTTCGGCATCCGCTATCTGGGAACCCTGTTCGGACTGACCTTGCTGACCCATCAGATCGGCGGCTTTCTTGGCGCCTATCTGGGCGGTCTGGCCATCACCCGCTTCGGCGATTTCGGCTGGATGTGGTACGCCGACATGGCACTCGCCGCGCTGGCCGCTCTCCTGAATCTGCCGATACGCGAAGCGCCGGTCGCGCGATCGCTGGCACCCGCCTGACCTGCAATCCCTCAATCAAACCGGACGACAAACCATGAGCAAACTTCGCCCCGACACTTCGATCGCTCTCCTCAACGAACGCGGCAGCGAATACCTGCCGGGCTATCTGGGCATCGAGATGCTCGAACTGGCGCCCGCTTCGCTGACCAGCCGGATGCCGGTCAGGAAACTGCATTTCGCGCCCAACGACTTCCTGCATGCCGCCAGCATCGTGGCGCTGGCCGATACCACCTGCGGCTATGCGACGCTGGCCCATCTGCCGGAGGGTGCGCAATCATTTACCACCATCGAACTCAAGAGCAATCACCTCGGCACGATCAGGGAGGGCAGCATTGCCTGCGTCGCCACGGCGCAGCATCTGGGGCGCAATACGCAGGTCTGGGATGCGGTGGTGAGCGACGAAGCCAGCGGCAGGAAGATCGCGCTGTTCAGGTGCACCCAGATGATCTTGTGGCCGAAAAGCTAGGGTAACGCGGCCTCGCAACCAAAGCACCCTGGGTGCATCAGCTGGCAAGTCAGGCCAGTTTCGGATTGGGCCCGTAGTCGTTTTCCGCGGACTGGCTGTCGAGGCAAAGCATAATGATGTTCACCACCGGAAAAAGCAGCCACCAGCCGCTTCGTCCGATGTCGTGCAATCGGCGGACGCCTACGGCAATGCCCGGAATCAGGACGGCCAGGCTGACCAGGCAGATTACGCTGTTGCCTCTTGCACACCGTCAACCATCATTGCCATTCTGCTGCTTGATTGCCGCCTTGATCGTTTCCTCGCCGACATCCGGACAGACCTTTTCGATGAAGGCATGGACGTAGCTGCGCAGATAGGTGCCGCGGCGCACGGCCAGGCGGGTGGTGTTGGCCGGGAAGAGAGAGGGCACCGGGATCAGGGTCAGGTTGCGATCCTGTTCCGCGTCATAGGCCACCGACGCCACCACCCCGACGCCCAGGCCGAGGGCGACGTAGGTCTTGATCACGTCGGCGTCGATTGCCGAAAGCACGATGTCGGGCACGATGCCGGCTTCGGCAAAGGCCTTGTCGACGTGCGCCCGGCCGGTAAAGCCTTCGTGATAGGTGATGATCGGATATTCGCTCAATGTTTCCAGGGTGATTTCACCGGCACTGGTCAGCGGATGGCCGTGCGGCACGATGATCGCGTGGTGCCACGAGTAGAAGGGGAAGGAAGCCAGTTCCGCCACCTTGTCGACGCTTTCGGTGGCGATTCCGACGTCGGCCTGCCCAGACACCAGCAGATCGGCAATTTCCCCCGGGCTGCCCTGCAGCAGGGTCAGGTGTACCTTGGGGTAATCGCTCTTGAACCACTTGATGATCGCCGGCAAGGCGTAGCGCGCCTGCGTGTGCGTGGTGGCAATGACGAAATGCCCGGTTTCGCGGCTGGCGAACTGGTCGGCGATGCGGCGCAGGTTCTGGGTGTCGAGCAGGATGCGCTCGACGACCTCGGCCAGTTCCTTGCCCGGTTCGGTCAACCCAAGCAGGCGCTTGCCGCGCCGGATAAAAATCTCGATGCCAAGTTCGTCCTCGAGATCCTTGATGTGCTTGCTGACGCCGGGCTGCGACGTATATAACGCGTTCGCCACCTCGGTCAGATTGAAGTCCTGACGCACGGTTTCGCGAACGATGCGCAGCTGCTGGAAGTTCATTGCTCTCTCCTTTTTATATCGGGTCAGGCGACAAGCCGCTCGCCCTGGAATACCCGGATCGTGCGCGGCCGCAGCGAGACGTTGTCGCCTTCGCGCAGGCCGAGGACACCCAGGGCGTCCCGCGCAATGGTCACTTCCACTAGTTCACCGTCGAGGCGCGCCAGTTCGACCTGGGCCGTCGGCCCGACCGAGATGACGCGCAGGATCTTCGCGGGCAAGCCGCCTTCCGGCGAATCCACCGGCAGCAGGTCGAATTCATGCGGGCGCACGAAGGCAATGGCCTGATCCGTCACGTTGTGGTCATGGCCGACATGCAGCGCATGTTCGCCGACGTGCAGATGGGCACCGTCGACACGACCATGGAAAAGATTGACCGCGCCGAGGAAGCTGGCGACAAACGGTGTGGCGGGATTGTCGTAGACCTCTTCCGGGGTGCCGACCTGCTCGACCTTGCCCTTGTTGATGACCACCACGCGGTCGGAAACTTCGAGCGCCTCTTCCTGATCGTGGGTGACGAAAACGCTGGTGACGTGGATTTCGTCGTGCAGCTGGCGCAGCCAGCGGCGGAGTTCCTTGCGCACCTTGGCGTCGAGCGCGCCGAACGGCTCGTCGAGCAGCAGCACCTTCGGCTCGACCGCCAGGGCGCGGGCCAGCGCGATGCGCTGACGCTGGCCGCCGGACAATTGCGACGGATAGCGGTCGGCCAGCCAGCCGAGCTGAACCAGATCGAGCAGGCGCGTCACGCGCTTCCTGATCTCGGCCTCGGCCGGGCGGAATTTTTTCGGACGAACGCGCAGGCCGAAGGCGACGTTGTCGAACACCGTCATGTGGCGGAACAGCGCGTAATGCTGGAAGACGAAGCCGACCTGACGCTCGCGCACGTGGCGGTCGGAGGCGTCCTCGCCGTCGAGCAGGATCTTGCCGCTGTCGGCGAATTCGAGGCCGGCGATGATGCGCAGCAGCGTCGTCTTGCCGCAACCGGAGGGGCCGAGCAGCGCGACCAGCTGGCCGGAGGGAATGTCGAGCGAAACATTGTCGAGCGCGCGGAAGGCGCCGAACTGCTTGTTGATGTTGGTGACGTGGATACTCATGATTAGCTCTCCGAAGGTTTTTGCGATTCGCTGATCTGCTTGCGGGTCTGCCGCTCGACCAGGGTTTTCAGGCCCAGCGTGACGATGGCGAGCAGCGCCAGCAGGGAAGCCACGGCAAAGGCGGCGGCGTAGTTGTATTCGTTGTAGAGAATTTCGACGTGCAGCGGCATGGTGTTGGTCAGGCCGCGGATATGGCCGGAAACCACCGACACCGCGCCGAACTCGCCCATGGCGCGGGCATTACAGAGAATCACGCCGTAGAGCAGGCCCCATTTGATGTTGGGCAGCGTCGTATGCCAGAACACCTGCCAGCCGGAAGCGCCGAGCACCACCGCCGCCTCTTCCTCCTCGGCGCCCTGGGCTTCCATCAGCGGAATCAGTTCGCGGGCAACGAAGGGAAAGGTCACGAAAATGGTGGCCAGCGCGATGCCCGGCACGGCGAACAGGATCTTGATGTCGTGCTCGGCCAGCCAAGGGCCGAACCAGCCCTGGGCGCCGAAGATCAGCACGTAGATGAGGCCGGAAACGACCGGCGAGATCTAGAACGGCAGATCGATCAGGGTGATCAGGAAACGCTTGCCGGGAAACTCGAACTTGGCGATCGCCCATGCCGCCGAGACGCCGAACACCACGTTCAGCGGCACCGCAATTGCCGCAGTAATGAGCGTCAACTTGATCGCCGCCAGGGCGTCGTGACTGGTCAGCGCTGAAAGATAGACGCCCCAGCCCTTGCTCAAGGCCTGCACGAAAACCGTTCCCAGCGGAAACAGCAGAAAGATGACGAAGAAAGTCAGGGCGACGGTGATCAGCGTCACCTTGATCCAGGCCGGCTCGCTTGTGCTGGGGGTTTCGTAGCGCGCCAGCGCGCCGGGTTGCAATGCGATGCTCGCGCTCATGTCAGGCTCCCTTGGTGTAACGGCCCTGCATCCAGCCCTGCAGGCCGTTGATGACGAGCAGGAGGATGAAGGAAATGAGCAGCATGACCGAGGCGATGGCGGTCGCCCCGCGATAGTCGTACTGTTCCAGCTTGGTGATGATCATCAGCGGCGTGATTTCCGAGACCATCGGCATGTTGCCGGCGATGAAGATGACCGAACCGTATTCGCCGACCGCGCGGGCGAAGGCCATGGCGAAACCGGTCAACAGCGCCGGCGTCACGTGCGGCAGGATGATCTTCAGGAATGTTTGCCAGCGCGAGGCGCCGAGGCCGGCGGCCGCCTCTTCGACATCCTTTTCCAGATCGGCCAGCACCGGCTGCACGGTGCGCACGACGAACGGCAGACCGATGAAGATGAGCGCGATCAGCACCCCGTTCGGGGTATAGGCGATCTCGATACCCCAAGGCGCCAGCAGGCTGCCGATCGGGCCATTCGGCGCGTAGATGGTGGCCAGCGCGATGCCGGCGACGGCGGTGGGCAGCGCGAATGGCAGATCGACCAGGGCATCGACCAGCCCCTTGCCGGGAAAGCGGTAGCGCACCAGAACCCAGGCGAAAATGAGCCCGAAAACGACGTTGACCGCAGCAGCCAGCAACGAGGCGCCAAAAGTGAGCTTGTAGGTGGCGACGACGCGCGGCTCGGTGACGGCCGACCAGAAGGCTTCCCACCCCATGCCGACGGTGTTGGTGACGACCGCCGACAGCGGAATCAGGACGATCAGCGTCAGATAGAAAATCGTATACCCGAGCGACAGGCGAAAGCCGGGCAACGGACTGAAATTTTTGAGACTTGCCATAACCATTTCCCTGTTGAGAACTGTGCGGGGCATCGGCCCCGCTTGCTGCATCGCAGCATTCGATGACCCAAGTGTATGGACGCCGGTTTATAAGTAGAAATACTTAAATTGAAATAGTTAATACAAAAAACATATAAGAAAGGGCGAAGGGCTTTCGCCGCTTCGCCCTTGCCGATCTTTCAGCGGCTATTTCTTGCCGGATGGGATGTAGATCTGGTCGAAAACGCCGCCGTCCGAGAAGTGCACCTTCTGCGCGTTGCGCCAGCCGCCAAAGGACTTGTCGATGGTCACCAGCCTGACCTTGGCGAACTGCTTGGCGTACTTCGCGGCGATCTTGGCGTCCTGCGGCCGGTAGAAATTCCTGGCGGCGATTTCCTGGCCTTCAGGCGAATACAGGTATTCGAGGTAGGCCTGCGCCACCTTGCGCGTGCCGCGCTTGTCGACGGTCTTGTCGACGACGCTGACTGGCGGTTCGGCGAGGATGGACAATGACGGCGTGACGATCTCGAACTTGTCGCCGAGTTCCTTGAGTGACAGGTAGGCTTCGTTTTCCCATGCCAGCAGCACGTCGCCGATGCCGCGCTCGACGAAGGTCGTCGTCGAACCGCGGGCGCCGGAATCGAGTACCTTGACGTTCCTGAATACCTGGCCGACGAATTCCTTGGCCTTGGCTTCGTTGCCGCCCGGCTGTTCCAGCGCGTAAGCCCAGGCCGCCAGGTAATTCCAGCGGGCGCCGCCGGAGGTCTTCGGATTCGGCGTGATGATCGAAATGTCCGGTTTCACCAGATCGTTCCAGTCCTTGATGCCCTTGGGGTTGCCCTTGCGCACCAGGAAGACGATGGTCGAGGTATAGGGCGAGGCATTGTTCGGCAGGCGCTTCTGCCAATCGGCCGGAATCAGGCCCTTGTCGGAAATCGCGTCGATGTCGTAAGCCAGGGCCAGCGTCACCACATCGGCGTCGAGGCCGTCGATGACGGCGCGCGCCTGCTTGCCGGAGCCACCATGCGACTGGTTGATGGTGACGTTGTCGCCAGCCTTGGCTTTCCAGTACTTGGCGAAAGCCGCGTTGTAGTCCTGATAGAGTTCGCGCGTCGGATCGTACGAGACGTTGAGCAGGGTAACGTCGGCCGCCAGCGCATTGCCGGCGAGCACGGAAGCGGCGAGCAGGCCGGCGATGATGGTTTTGAGTTTCATGGTGACTCCGTTGTGTTGAGGTGAAGCGGAGTCTAGGAAGAGCGGGCTGGCGGCAAAACGAATCATTATTCATTTGCTTATACGCCGATCGGCAAATAGCTTTTGCCGGGCGCTTATAACGCCACTCAGTTCGCGGAGTCTTCCCCCGCCTGCCGTATCGAATAGCCGTGGGTGCGCAGCAGGCGGACGGCCTGCTCGATGGTTCTGCGGGTTTTTCCGGGCAGCTTTTGTTCACCGGCCACTGCTTCCGGCGGCTTCAGCTCGTAGCCGCAACTTTGCAGCCAGGCGCCGATCGATTGCAGGCCTTTCTGGCCGATGCCCTCGGCTTGCTGCAAACGGCGGTAGCCGAGCGCAGCAACTTCGGCCGGGGTGAATTCCGGCCGGTCGAACACCTTGCGCAAGGCATTGCGCTGCAGTGTCGGCAAGCGGTTCATGGCGCCCACTGCGGTGCTATCTGGACAGTTACTCGAATCGTCGACCATGGGGAAATTTCCGGCGCCGGAGGGTTATACAGGAAAGATATGGACGCCAAGCATAGAGCCGCAAATCGAGGCTCCAAACGACAATTTATTGATATTCATATGCCGAACAGTCAAGTTGGGCAGCACCTACAGCCTGCGCTGTACTTCTTTGCTTATGCAAAAAACATCGTTGGTTCACCGCTCGCCTTCCGGCACATTCGGGGATGAATAAACGACTGCCGGCTTGAGTTTTCGCACACCGTTACCCACGCCCAGGCGAATCAAAAGGAGAAGCCATGAATAAAGTGCTGATCGTTCCCGGCCTGCGCAACAGCGGCCCAGCGCACTGGCAGAGCTGGTTCGAAAGCGTGCTGCCGGATACACGCCGCGTCGAGCAGGCCGACTGGGAACGCCCCTGCCTGGGCGACTGGGCGGCCCGCGTACGCGAGGAAATCGATGCGCTCGACGAGCCGTTGTGGGTGGTCGCCCACAGCTTCGGCTGCCTGGCGGCAGTGACCGCCGGGCTGGTGCGCAGCGAACGGATTCGCGGCGCCCTGCTGGTGGCGCCCGCCGATCCCGCGCGCTTCGGCGAGCCGGCCGTCCTGCTCGAGGAGAAGCTGCCCTTCCCCAGCCTGGTCGTCGCCAGCGAGAACGACCCGTGGGTCGGCGCCCGCGTCGCCGAACACTGGGCCGGCCAGTGGGGCAGCGCCTTCGTCAGCGTTGGCGCGGCCGGCCACATCAACGTCGACTCCGGCCACGGCCCGTGGCCGGAAGGTCTGCGCCTGTTCGAGCGTCTGCGCGCCGGCGCCGGTTAGACGGTTTTCGTATAAACAACTGAATATTCATTCTTTTACGCAAACGAAAGTAGCCGATACACTTCGCACATTGATAACCCGGCCTGAAAGCCCCGCTTCCCGCAAGCGCAAATTTGCCCTTTTTGCGGCGTCGACCGCAACAGGCCACTACTGCCGCGGTGGGGCGACGAACAGCATGCGAACCCACTGGAGCGACAACGAAATCGCACCGACCGCCGAGGGCATCAAGGCGATCGCCCATCCCCTGCGCCTGGGCATCATCTGCCTGCTGGCCGAGGGCGAGCATTCGGTCGGCGAAATCTGCCAGGCGCTGGGCACCTCGCAGCCGAACATCTCGCACCACCTGACCCGCCTCAGCGACCGCCGGCTGCTGACCTCCCGCAAGGACGCCAACCGCGTCCTCTACTCACTGGCTGACCGCCGCATGGTGCCAGCCATCGAACTGTTGCGGCAGGTTTACTGCTCGTGACCGGATGCGGAAACGCATCCCGCTGACTACCGAAGCCGGCACTCGAATATACCGGGGAATCAATGACTACTTGCTATCGCCCCAGATGTTGGTAGGTCTCGTCGAGCACTGTTAGACTCCGCCGATTAGAAAATTCCAATTCGAATGTCTCGGGTCAGGGAAATGACAACTACGGAAAGTCAGATCGAGCTTGATCTGCTCGCCAAGCTGGGCGACCTCAAATACACCTACCGCCCCGACATCCGCGACCGCGCTGCGCTGGAAGCCAATTTCCGCGAGAAGTTCGAGACACTTAACCGCGTCAAGCTAACCGACAGCGAATTTCAACGCCTGCTCGATGGTGTGATCACTCCGGATGTCTACAACGCCGCCCAGACGCTGCGCAACATCAACGGCTTCGAGCGTGACGACGGCACACCGCTCAACTTCACCCTGGTCAACATCAAGGACTGGTGCAAGAACCACTTCGAAGTCATCAACCAACTGCGCATCAACACCGCCAACAGCCACCACCGCTACGACGTGATGCTGCTCGTCAACGGCGTGCCGGTGGTGCAGATCGAGCTCAAGACCCTGGCCGTCAGCCCGCGCCGGGCCATGCAACAGATCGTCGATTACAAGAACGACCCCGGCAACGGCTACGGCAAGACGCTGCTCTGCTTCATCCAGCTCTTCATCGTCAGCAACCGCACCGACACCTGGTACTTCGCCAACAACAACGCCCGCCATTTCAGTTTCAACGCCGACGAGCGCTTCCTGCCCGTCTACCAGTTCGCCAGCGAGGACAACAAGAAGATCACGCACCTTGATGCCTTCGCCGAGAAGTTCCTCGCCAAGTGCACCCTGGGCCAGATGATCAGCCGCTACATGGTACTGGTGGCCAACGAGCAGAAGCTGCTGATGATGCGGCCGTACCAGATCTATGCCGTGCAGGCCATCGTGGACTGCATCCACCAGCGCTGCGGCAACGGCTACATCTGGCACACCACCGGCAGCGGCAAAACGCTCACCTCGTTCAAGGCCTCCACCCTGCTCAAGGACAACCCGGACATCGACAAATGCCTGTTCGTGGTGGACCGCAAGGACCTGGACCGCCAGACGCGCGAAGAATTCAACCGCTTCCAGGAAAACTGCGTCGAAGAAAACACCAACACCGAAACCCTGGTGCGCCGCCTGCTCTCCGACGACTACGCCGACAAGGTTATCGTCACCACCATCCAGAAGCTGGGTCTGGCGCTGGATGACAGTAACGGCGGCAGCAACAAGCGCAACTACAAGGAGCGTCTGGAGCCGCTGCGCAATCAGCGCCTGGTGTTCATCTTCGACGAATGTCACCGCTCACAATTCGGCGACAACCACAAGGCCATCAAGGAGTTCTTCCCAAACGCCCAGTTGTTCGGTTTCACCGGCACCCCCATCTTCGAGCAGAACGCCAGCTATCAGCAGATCGAAGGCCAGCAGGCCAGCTACCGCACCACCGATGACCTGTTCCAGCGCTGCCTGCATGACTACACAATTACCGATGCCATCGACGACCAGAACGTTCTGAAATTTCACATCGACTATTTCAAACCCGAAGGCAACCATCAACCCAAGCCCGGCGAGGCGCTCGCCAAATGCAAGGTAATCGAGGCCATCCTGGCCAAGCACGACGCCGCCACCGCCGACCGCAAGTTCAACGCCGTGCTCGCCACCGCCAGCATCAACGACGCCATCGAGTACCACGCCCTGTTCCAGACCGTGCAAGACGAAATGCGGGATCAGAACCCGGATTTCGTGCCGCTCAACATCGCCTGCGTCTTCTCGCCGCCCGCCGAAGGCAATAAGGATGTGCAGCAGATTCAGGAAGATCTGCCGCAGGAAAAGGCCGACAACCAGCAAGACCCGGAAGGCAAGAAGGCGGCGCTCACCCGCATCATTGCCGACTACAACGCCCGCTTCGGCACCAACCACCGCATCGGCGAATTCGACCTCTACTACCAGGATGTGCAAAAGCGCATCAAGGATCAGCAATACCCCAATGCCGACCTGCCGCATGCGCAGAAGATCGACATCACCATCGTCGTGGACATGCTGCTCACCGGCTTCGACTCCAAGTACCTCAACACCCTGTACGTGGACAAGAACCTCAAGCACCACGGCCTGATCCAGGCCTTCTCGCGCACCAACCGCGTACTCAACGACAGCAAGCCCTACGGCAACGTGCTCGACTTCCGCCAGCAGCAGAAGAATGTGGACGAAGCCATCGCCCTCTTCTCCGGCGAGAAGATCGATAACCCGCGCGAAATCTGGCTGGTCGAGCCGGCCGCCGAAGTGATCCGCAAGTACGAGGCCGCCGTCGCCGGCATGGAACGCTTCATGGAGAAAAAGAACCTGGTCTGCGAACCCGAGCAGGTCTACAACCTCAAGGGCGACACCGCGCGCATCGAATTCGTCAACCGCTTCAAGGAAGTGCAGCGCCTTAAGACCCAACTCGACCAATACACCGACCTTGAGCCCGAGCAGAAGGCAAAGATGGACGCCATCCTGCCGCAAGACCAGTTGCAGAGCTTCCGCAGCACCTATCTGGAAACCGCCAAGCGGCTGAAAGAACAGCAGGCGAAGGAAGGCGAACAGGCCCCGCCCGCCGTGCAACAGCTCGATTTCGAGTTCGTGCTGTTCGCCTCCAGCCTGATCGACTACGACTACATCATGGGCCTGATCGCCCGCATGATGGCCCAGAAGCCCGGCAAGACCACGATGAACCGCGAGCAGTTGATCGGCCTTATCCAGGCCGACGCCAAGTTCATCGATGAACGCGACGATATCGCCGAATACATCCGCAGCCTGCCGCTGGGCGAGAAGCTGGAAGAAAAGGAAATCCGCGCCGGTTACAACCGCTTCAAGGCCGAGAAGAAAGCGCGCGAACTCACCGCCATCGCTGCCAGGCACGGGTTGGATGCCGCCACGCTACAAGCCTTCGTGGACGAAGTGCTCCGCCGCCGCATCTTCGACGGCGAACGCCTCTCCGACCTCATGGCCCCGCTGAATCTGGGCTGGAAGGCGCGCACCCAGGCCGAACTGACGCTGGTGGATGACCTGACCCCGCTGCTGCACAAGCTGGCGCAGGGGCGGGAGATTTCTGGGTTGAGTGCGTATGAGCAGTGAGGGCGCGGGCGCGATGGACGAAGAGAACAGCGAAAAGTCGGCGCTGGTGCCACGGCTAAGGTTTCCAGAGTTTCATGGGGTTGTGTCCGCCTTGCCTCTCGCTGCTGTTGCTGATTTAGTGAGCGAAAAGACCAGCGTTGATCAACTCACTTTGGCTCAGTATGTAAGCACAGAGAACTTGTTGGCTGATTTCGGCGGCATGACCCCAGCAGTTAAGTTGCCATCCGTTTCATCCGTTACCAGTTTCAGACCCAATGATGTCCTTGTGTCGAATATTCGTCCGTATCTTAGGAAGGTCTGGCAAGCGAATATTTTTGGTGGAGCGTCGAACGACGTGCTTGTTGTTCGCCCCTCCGAGCGTGTCGGCGCTGACTACTTAGCCGCAATACTCCGAAGCGATCTTTTCATCGATTACGTCATGCTTGGCGCCAAAGGCGTCAAGATGCCTCGCGGCGAAATTTCGATGATTCAAGACTTTTCGGTGCCGTGTCCTAATGCTGACGAACAACAAAAAATTGCCGACTGCCTGTCTTCTCTCGACGAGCTGGTCACGGCGGAAACCCAAAAACTGGACGCCCTCAAGACCCACAAGAAGGGCCTGATGCAGCAGCTTTTCCCCCGCGAAGGCGAAACCGTGCCACGGCTGCGGTTTCCGGAGTTTTCCGAGAAAGAAGGCTGGAAGAAAGAGCGACTTGAGGATTTGGCAAAACGTGGGTCGGGCCACACGCCGAGCAAGGCACACCCGGAATACTACGATGGCGGAATCAAATGGGTTTCCCTTGCCGACTCGAAGCGATTGGATGCTGGCCTCATCACGGAAACAGAGGTCGAAATATCAGCGGAAGGCATCGCAAATTCGTCTGCCGTACTACATCCTGCGGGGTCGGTCCTCTTAAGTAGAGACGCAGCGGTTGGGAGAGGTGCTCTCATGGGCGAGGTCATGGCGGTGAGTCAGCACTTCATCGTATGGACGTGCAAACCAACCCGACTCTCGAACTGGTTCCTTTATTACTCATTGCAGCAAAGAAAGCCTGTGTTCGAGAGGGTAGCCACAGGGAGCACCATTAAGACCATCGGGCTTCCATTCTTCATTGACATGCGGATAGAGGTGCCCACGCTGCCGGAGCAGGAAATGATTGCAGCTTGCCTTCGCACTCTCGACGATCTCATCACCGCCCAAAGCCAGAAGATCGACGCCCTCAAGACCCACAAGCAGGGCTTGATGCAGCAGTTGTTCCCGGTGCTGGACGGGGTGTCTGCATGACCCAACTCATCCTCTACACCAGCGAAGATGGCAAAAGCCAGATCCAGTTGCGCGCCGATGAGGGAACGGTGTGGCTCTCCCAATTGGAAATGGCCGAACTGTTTCAGACCTCCAAGCAGAATGTTGCCAAGCATCTGAAGGCCATTTTTACCGATCAGGAGTTGAGCGAGGAGTCAGTTGTCAACCATTGGATGACAACTGCCGCCGATGGCAAGAACTACCGGGTGGCACACTACAACCTCGACGCCATCCTGGCCGTGGGCTATCGCGTGAGATCAAAGCGCGGGGTGCAGTTCCGCCGCTGGGCGAGCACGGTGCTGAAGGAGTACCTGCTCAAGGGCTTCGCCATGGACGACGAGCGGCTGAAGAATCCGGATGGCCGCCCGGATTACTTCGACGAGATGCTGGCGCGCATCCGCGATATTCGCGCTTCGGAAAAGCGCTTTTATCAGAAGGTACGCGACCTCTTCGCCCTCTCCAGCGATTACGACAAGACCGACACGGCCACCCAGCAATTCTTCGCCACCGTGCAGAACATGCTGCTGTATGCGGTAACGCAGCAGACCGCCGCCGAACTCATCCTGGCGCGGGCCAATGCCGCCGATCCGCATTTCGGCCTGCTGACCTGGAAGGGCGTGCAGGTACGCAAGCAGGACATCGCCGTCGCCAAGAATTACCTGAGCGAAGACGAAATCGACACCCTTAACCGGCTGGTAGTGATCTTTCTGGAAACCGCCGAATTGCGCGCCAAGCGCCAGACCGTCACGCCCATGGCATTCTGGCAGGAGAACGTGGGCCAGATCATTACCGCCAACGGCTTCCCATTGCTGAGCGGTGCGGGTTCGGTCAGTCATGCCCGCATGGAGCGGAAGGTGGGCACGTTGTTTCAGGATTACGACCAACGCCGCAAGACCCTGGAGGCGCAAGCTGCCGATGTCCAGGACGAGGCAGAACTGAAGACATTGGAAAACAGGATCAAAGCTCGCAAGGGGAAGGCGACGTGATTGAACAGATATCAATCAGTGACGAGGCACACCAATGCGTACATTGACCCCATTCCACGCCGACATCAAAGCCATTCTCGAACAAGCACGCGGCAAGGCCCGTTCGGCGGTGAATGCGGCGATGGTGGAGGCTTACTGGCTGATCGGCCGGCGGATTGTTGAAGAGGAACAGCGTGGGCAGCACAAGGCGGAATACGGTGCCCGCCTAATCGAAGATCTTTCGACGGCGTTGACGGCGGATTTCGGCAAGGGGTTTTCTTATGCCAATCTGTACAACTGCCGCCAGTTCTACTTGACCTTCCCCGAACAGGCGATTCTCTACACAGCGTGTAGAGATTTGAGCTGGAGCCATCTACGCCTGATCATGCGCGTAGATTCGCTGCAGGCCATTGACTACTACTGCCGCGAGGCCAGGGAGCAGAATTGGACTGTGCGCCAACTGGAACGCAACATCAAGAGCCAGAGCTTTGAGCGCCTCCTTTCAACGCAGATCAACCCAGCCGCATCACAAGGCGTATCTCCCCAGCTGGAATTCATCAAGGACCCCTACGTGCTGGAGTTCCTGCAACTACCTGAAGTCGGACAACTCAAAGAAAGTCGCCTGGAACAGGCGATCATCGATGAATTGCAGAAATTCCTGCTGGAACTGGGCAAGGGCTTCTCGTTCGTTGCCCGGCAAATGCGCATTAGCACCGAGGCCAGCCATTTCTATATTGACCTGGTTTTTTACAACTACCTGCTCAAGTGCTTTGTCATCATCGACCTGAAGACCGGCAAGCTGAGCCATCAGGACATTGGTCAGATGGACATGTATGTGCGCATGTTCGACGACCTCAAACGTGGCGAAGATGACAACCCCACCATTGGCATCATCCTGTGCGACAACAAGGATGAAACCGTCGTCAAATACTCGGTCATACAGGAGAGCCAGCAACTTTTTGCCTCCAAATATCAACGTGTATTGCCGACCGAAGAGGAGTTGATTGCCGAGATCGAGCGTGAGAAGCGTTTGATCGAGGGAAACGACTGACCCCATGCCGCATAACGACAAGCCATAAATTCGCCATGACCGATCTCGAAAAACAAAAACTAGGCAAGACCCTCTGGACCATCGCCGACCAACTGCGTGGCGCCATGAACGCGGACGACTTCCGCGATTACATGCTGGCTTTCCTGTTCCTGCGTTACCTGTCGGACAATTACGAGGCTGCCGCGAAAAAGGAGTTAGGGCCGGACTATCCGAAATTGCAGAACGAGGACAAGCGCGTCCCGCTGGCGGTCTGGTATGCGGACAATCAGCTGGATGTCGTCGAATTCGAGAAGCAGATGCGCCGCAAGGTGCATTACGTGATCGAGCCGCAATACCTGTGGGGCAACATCGCCGAGATGGCCCGCACGCAGGACGCCGAGCTGCTGCACACCCTGCAACAGGGCTTCGATTACATCGAGAACCAGTCCTTTGCCAGTACCTTCAAGGGGCTGTTCTCGGAGATTAACCTGGCGTCCGACAAGCTGGGCAAGATCTATCCCGAGCGCAATGCCCGGCTGTGCAAGATCATCGGCGAAATTGCCAAGGGGCTAACCCAGTTCAGTACCGACAGCGACGCGCTGGGCGATGCCTATGAATACCTGATCGGCCAGTTTGCCGCCGGCTCGGGCAAAAAGGCGGGCGAGTTCTACACGCCGCAGCGCATTTCAGACATCTTGTCGGCCATCGTCACACTGGATAGCCAGGAACCGGCGACAGGGCAGCGTTCCCAACTGGATAGCGTGCTGGACTTTGCCTGCGGCTCGGGTTCACTGCTGTTGAACGTGCGCCACCGCATGGGGCAACACGGTATCGGCAAGATTCACGGCCAGGAAAAGAACATCACCACCTACAACCTGGCGCGCATGAACATGCTGCTGCACGGCGTGAAGGATTCCGAGTTCGAAATTTTCCATGGCGACACGCTGCTCAACGAGTGGGACATGCTGCGCGAGACCAATCCGGCCAGGATGCCGAAGTTCGACGCGGTGGTGGCCAATCCGCCTTTCAGCTATCGCTGGGAACCGAGCGAGGCACTGGGCGAGGACGTGCGCTTCAAGAACTACGGCCTGGCGCCCAAGTCTGCTGCCGATTTTGCCTTCCTTCTGCACGGCTTCCACTTTCTCAAACAGGACGGTGTGATGGCAATCATCCTGCCGCACGGCGTGCTGTTCCGTGGCGGTGCCGAAGCGCGCATCCGCACCAAGCTGTTGAAAGACGGCCACATCGATACGGTGATCGGCCTGCCGGCCAACCTGTTTTTCTCCACCGGCATTCCGGTCTGCATCCTGGTACTGAAGAAGTGCAAGAAGCCCGACGACGTGTTGTTCATCAACGCGGCCGAGCATTTCGAGAAGGGCAAGCGGCAGAACCAGCTTCTACCCGAGCACATCGACAAGATCATCGACACCTACCAGTTCCGCAAGGAAGCGCCGCGTTACTCGCGGCGGGTGGGCATGGAGGAGATCGAGAAGAACGATTTCAACCTGAACATCTCGCGTTACGTCAGCACGGCAGAGTCGGAAGAGGAAATCGATTTGACCTCTGTCCATGCCGAGCTGGTGTCACTTGAACAAAAAAGGAAGGCTGCACTCGACAAACATAACGCCTTTCTCAAGGAACTGGGGTTACCACCCCTGCCGTGAGGGGGCCGTCCCGGCCAAATGAAAACGGGCCCGCTCGGCGGGCCCGTTTCGTTTCTGGCGGCGATGCCTACTAGGCGGCAACCTTGCCCTTGCCGCGCGCCAGGCGGCGCACGACGGCCAGCATGCGGTCGACCTCCTCGCAGGTGTTGTAGAACGCCAGCGAGGGCCGCACCGTGGCCTCGACGCCGAAGCGCCGGAGGATGGGCTGGGCGCAGTGGTGGCCGGAGCGCACCGCGATGCCTTCTTCGTTGAGCGCCCGCCCAACCTCTTCGGTCGAGTAGCCGGCCAGCACGAAGGAGGCCACGCTCGCCTTGTCCGCCGCCGTGCCGATCAGGCGCACGCCGGGAATCGACGAAAGGCCGCGCGTCGCATAGACCAGCAGATCGTGCTCGTAACGGGCGATGTTCTCGAGGCCGATGCGGTCGACGTAGTCCAGCGCCGCGCCAAGCCCCACCGCGTCGGCGATGTTGCCGGTGCCGGCTTCGAACTTGTTCGGGGCCGGCTGGAACAGCGTCTTCTCGAAGGTGACGTCGGCAATCATGTTGCCGCCGCCCTGCCAGGGCGGCATCTGCTCCAGCAACGCCGCCTTGCCGTAGACGACGCCGATGCCGGTCGGGCCGAAGATCTTGTGGCCGGAGAAGACGAAGAAATCGGCATCGAGCGCCTGCACGTTGACCCGCAGGTGCGACACCGACTGCGCACCGTCGACCAGCACTTTCGCGCCGGCTGCGTGGGCCATGTCGATGACCTTCTTGATCGGCGTCACCGTGCCCAGCGCGTTCGAGACCTGCGTCACCGAAACCAGCTTGGTCTTCGGGTTGAGCAGCAGCTGGTACTCGTCGAGCAGCAGCTGGCCAGAATCGTCGACCGGGATGACGCGGATCTTCGCCCCGGTCTGCTGCGCCAGTTGCTGCCAGGGCACGATGTTCGCGTGGTGCTCGAGCAGCGAGACGATGATCTCGTCGCCCTCGCCGATGTTCTGCACGCCCCAGGTCTTGGCGACCAGGTTGATGGCTTCCGTCGCGCCGCGCACGAAGATGATCTCGTCGGCCGAACCGGCGCCGAGGAAGCGCTGCACCTTGTTGCGTGCGGCTTCATAGGCATCGGTCGCGCGGGCCGCCAGTTCGTGCGCCGCCCGGTGAATGTTGGAATTCTCGTGGGCGTAGAAATAGGACAGGCGGTCGATTACTGATTGTGGCTTCTGCGTCGTTGCGGCGTTGTCGAACCAGACCAGCGGCTTGCCGTTCACCCGTTCGTTGAGGATCGGGAAATCGCGGCGCACGGCATTGACGTCGAAGGCTGGTCTTGCCGTCGGGCCGGCATCCGGAACGCGCGCCGCGTCAAGGAAATAGAAATTCCCCGTCTGCTGCGGTCGACCGTCAAAATCGGCCGATTTCCGTTCGCTGCCGATATCCGCCAGCAGCGCCAGCAACTCGCCCTGCCCCGGCAGGCCGAAGCTCTGCGCGACGACGCGGTTTTCCGGCACCGACGGGGCCGCACCCGACTGGGTATAGGGGCTGGCCTCGCCCAGGAAATAGTAGGGTGAGCCCGGCGGAGAAACCGGCAAGTGGTCGGAAAACTGGCTGAGCGGCTGCGGCGGCGTCACGCTCGGCAGCGCAGCCGCGTAAGCCTCCGGCACGCCGAACTCGGCGCCACCGCTGCCAACCGGGTCGACCGGATCGGGCGCCACCGGCACCGGCGCGACACTCGGGCCGGATTGCACCAGGCTCGGTTCCGGCGCCGGTGCGCTGCCGGCACCGAGCGAGGTCGGCAGTCCGTCGAACGCAGGCAGCGCCGCACCGGGCAAGGCGCGGAAGAATTCCGAGGCGAGCCGCCCAAGCGTGGCTTCGTCGGGCAACCCGGGCAACGGCGCGCCGCTGCCCAGTCCCGTTACGCCATTACTTGTAGGTGTCGGGATAGTCATGGTACTTGCCGATCTCCACGTCTTCGAGGACTGCAATCGCATCCGGCACCAGCACGGCCAGCGAGCAATACAGCGAAATCAGGTAGGACGCGATGGCGTTGCGGTTGATGCCCATGAAGCGCACCGACAGGCCCGGACTCTGCTCGCCAGCCAGACCCGGCTGGAACAGGCCGACGACGCCTTGACGCTTTTCGCCGACGCGCAGCAGGATGATGCTGGTCTTGCCACCGTCGACCGGCAGCTTGTCCGACGGGACCAGCGGGATACCGCGCCAGGTCAGGAACTGGGCACCGAACAGCGAAACGGTCGGCGGCGGCACGCCACGACGGGTGCATTCGCGGCCGAAGGCGGCGATCGCCAGCGGGTGGGCGAGGAAGAAGGCGGGTTCTTTCCAGACCTTGGTCAGCAGATCGTCGAGGTCGTCCGGCGTCGGCGCGCCGGTCAGCGTCGAAATGCGCTGCTCGTCGGCCACATTGGCCAGCAGGCCGTAATCCGGGTTGTTGATCAGTTCGGCTTCCTGACGTTCCTTGATGGTTTCGATGGTCAGGCGCAGTTGTTCCTTGATCTGGTCATGCGGGCTGCTGTACAGATCGGAAATGCGGGTGTGGACGTCGAGGATTGTGGAGACAGCGTTCAGGAAATACTCGCGCGGCGCCTCGTCGTAATCGACATAGGTTTGCGGCAGCTCGGACTCGTCGCGCTGGGCGCAGGCGACGCGCACGTCGCGCGGGTTCTTGACCTGGTTCAGGCGGTAGATACCGGCTTCGACCGGCAGCCATTGCAGCAGGTGCACCAGCCAGCGCGGGCTGATGGTCGACAGTTGCGCTGTGGTCTTGGTTGCATTCGCCAACTGCCGGGCGGCGACATCGCTCAGGGCAGTATTGGCTTCGTGGTTTGTTGCCATGTTGAACTCCTTGGATCAGGAATGAAAATAGTTATAAGAAAATTGGCTTTTGATTGTCGTAGGCGGGGTGGCCTGCTTCAACATGCTATAGCCACCAAAACACCGCTCACGCCGCCTGCTGCTCGCAGTGCGAGAGCAGGCGCGAGAGGCTAATTTCCAGCGCAGCAGCCAGCTTGGCGACGGTCGCCAGCGAGGGAATGACCTTGCCGCGCTCGACCTCGCCGAGGTAGGAACGATTGAGGTCGGCCTTCTCGGCCAGCAATTCCTGCGACCAGCCCTGCGCCTCGCGCAAGTGACGAACCGCCGCCCCGAAACTGTTGATCAACTCGGTCACTGGGAAATCCGCCCGGCGCCGCCGGGGTCATGCTGCAGGCTGGCCTGCGAGACGTTGCTGCCTGCCGGCACACTGCGCGTCAGCCAGACATTGCCGCCGATGCTCGAACCGCGGCCGATGGTGATGCGCCCGAGGATGGTGGCGCCGGCATAGACGACGACTTCGTCTTCAAGGATCGGATGGCGCGGCGCGCCCTTTTCCAGCGCCCCGCTTTCATCCTGCGTGAAGCGCTTGGCGCCCAGCGTCACGGCCTGGTAAAGCCGGACATGCTTGCCGATGACGGTGGTTTCGCCGATGACGACGCCGGTCCCATGATCGATGAAGAAGCCCTCGCCGATCTGCGCCCCCGGATGGATGTCGATCCCGGTCGCCGAGTGGGCGATTTCCGCGAGGATGCGGGCGATCAGCGGCACGCCCAGCACATACAGCGTGTGGGCCAGGCGGTAATGAATCACCGCCAGAATCCCGGGGTAGCAGAGCAGGACCTCGTCGACGCTGCGCGCCGCGGGATCGCCCTGATAGGCGGCCAGGACATCTGTGTCGAGCAGGCCGCGCAGCGTCGGTAACTGGCGGGCGAAGGTTTGGACGATCTCGGCCGCATGTACCTCGACGCCCTCCTTCTCCTCGCATTGCAGCCGACGGTTGTAGCCGAGTTCGAGCTGAACTTGCAGGAAGAGTGCGTTCAGGGCCTTGTCCAGCGTATGCCCGACGTAGAAATTCTCGCCTTCCTGGTGCAGATCCGGCGGGCCGAGGCGCATCGGGAACAAGGCGCCGCACAAGGCTTCGGCGATCTCCTTCAGTGCCTCGCGCGAGGGAAACTCGCGCACCGCGAACTCCAGGCTGCGCTGCTGCGCCGCCCGCCAGCGATCGCGCGCCGCGTGCAAGTCGGCGACGATCTCCTTGACGCCCCAGCCGCCGATCTGCTCATAGGCCGGCGAGGCATGAGCCACGGTATGGTTCATGCCGGCAACCCGGCCTCGTTGAAGAGGCCCTCGAACAATACCGAACTCAGGTAACGCTCGCCGGAATCGGGCAGCACGACGACGATGGTCTTGCCGGCATTTTCAGGTTTCTGCGCCAGACGGGTGGCGACCGCCACCGCGGCACCGCTGGAAATACCGGAGATGATGCCCTCCTCCTTGGCCAGACGGCGGGCGAAAAGCACGGCATCCTCATTGCTCACCTGTTCGACGGCATCGACCAGCGCCAGGTCGAGGACGCCCGGCACGAAGCCGGCGCCGATACCCTGGATCTTGTGCGGCCCCGGCTTCAGCGGTTCGCCGGCACGGGCCTGGGTCAGCACCGGGCTGGCGGTCGGCTCGACAGCCACCGACTGGATAGCCTTGCCTTTGGTTTGCTTGATGTAGCGGGAAACGCCGGTGATGGTGCCGCCGGTACCGACGCCGGAAACCAGGATGTCGATGGCGCCGTCGGTGTCGTCCCAGATTTCCGGGCCGGTCGTCGCTTCGTGGATGGCCGGGTTGGCCGGGTTCTTGAACTGCTGCAGTAGCACGTACTTGTCCGGGTCGGAGGCCGCGATCTCCTCGGCCTTTGCAATGGCGCCGCTCATGCCCTTGGCGCCTTCGGTCAGCACCAGCTTGGCACCGTAGGCGGTGAGCAGCTTGCGCCGCTCCAGGCTCATCGTTTCGGGCATGGTCAGCGTCAGCGGAATGCCCTTGGCGGCCGCGACGAAGGCCAGCGCGATGCCGGTATTGCCGGAGGTCGGCTCGACCAGCTCCTTGCCCGGGCCGAGCAGGCCGCGCTTTTCGGCATCCCAGATCAGCGCCGAACCGATCCGGCACTTGACCGAATAGGCCGGGTTGCGCCCTTCGATCTTGGCCAGCACGGTGGCTCCGGCGCCGTCTGTGACGCGATTGAGCTTGACCAGCGGGGTGTGGCCGATCGAATCGGCGTTATCTTTGAACCATTTGGACATGTTGTTCTCCCTGAATCAGTCCTGAACCCACGGCAGGCCCGAATGGCGCCAGCCGTTGAAGGCGCCGCGCCGCTGCTGCTCGTCGAGATCGCCCTCGAAACCTTCGAGAATGTTGAATACGTTCGTGAACCCGGCCTTGGCCGCCGCCTCGGCGGCGGCTGCCGAGCGCTTGCCGCTGCGACAGAGCAGCAGGATCGCGTCGCCCTTGCCGCCGGCCTTGGCCTCCAGTTCCTTGGTGAAACGCGGGTTGCGCGACAGCGACAGGCCGGTCATCCAGGCAACGTGTTTGGTTTCCGGCACGTGGCCGACGAACTTGCGTTCCTCGGCGGTACGCACATCGACCAGCACGGCTTCGCCAGCGGTGTACAAGGCCCAGGCATCCTGCGGCGAGACGCTGCCGGCGTAGGGCAGACCCTCTTCTGCCGCCTTGAGCCGGGCGTTTTCGAGAATCGGCGAGGTGACAGCGGCAAAACCGTCCTCGGCAAAGACCGCTGCAACCGCCGAAGGCTTCTGGGTATCTACTACGAGATCGGACATGGGGCTTCCTTTCGCATCTGGGCCGCCGGCACATTTGCCCGCTGGCATGGGTTGGGTGGCACCACCGCCGAACGGCCAGCGGTGTCTGTAGCCACCAATTTATTCCCCATACCTCATGCCAAGAACGAATAAAAATTCAGATCGATATAACAATTTGCGCAATATCGTTGTTGGCTATAGCCACCTGCCCGCGCTTAGAATTTCCAGCCATAAGCAACGCCGAAGATGTCCTCGGACAGATCGATATTCGCCTCGCCGCCGCCGTAGGCCAGCGGAATCGAGCCCGAGCCATTGACCGTTTTCTTGAAGGCATGGGTATAGGCGACGCTCAATTCGCCGCCCTTGCTCAGGTTCCACGTGGCGCCCATGCTCAGGTGGTCTTGCACGACGCCCGGGGCGAGAATGTTCAGCAGGGTCTGATCCTTGGGAATCGGCTGTGTCGCATGGCTGTAGCCGCCGCGTAGCGTCCACTCGTTGATGTCGTAGCTGACGCCGATTTTGGCGACCGTCACGTCCTTCCAGCCGAAGCCGGGGCCGTTCGACGAGCCGAAGGCATTGCCTGTGAACAGGTTGCCCAGCTGGTTGCCGACCGAATTGACGTCGCTGTATTGAATGCGCTGCACATCGGCGGCCAGCGTCAGCGCCGAGGTCGCCTTCCAGGCCAGGCCGACGCCGAAGCTGGCCGGAATGTCGAAACCGCCTTCTTCGGCGAACAGGCCCTGGTACTTGTCGAACTTGCCGGTCCACGTCTTGGACGCCCAGGTCGCGCCGAGGGTCAGGTCGGGCGTCAGCTTGCCGGTATAGCCGAGACGAAAGCCCCAGCCGGTCGAAGAATCGCTGCCGCGATTGGTGAAATTCCCCGGCGATTGGGAGGCGACAGCAAACGGCTGGATGCCTTCGGCCTTGAAGCGCTGATAGGCGAAATTGACCGCCAGGCCGAGCGCGTGGTTCTCATTGAGCTTCCAGGCGATCGACGGCGACACAAACAACTGTTCGAGATTGACGCCGGCCGATCCGCTGGCGCCGAAGGCGCGGAAGGGATTGCTGCCGTAATCGGTATTCATGCCGCCGTTGCCGTAGACCGCGACACCGGCCGCAAACTGCGGATTGATCTGCTGCACGTAGCCGATTTCCGGGATGAAGAAATTCTGCGTGTCGTTGCCGTCGTAATTGCCGTTGAGACCGGCGCCGTTGCCGCCGATTTCGGCGTTGCGGTTCGGGCGGAACCAGGTCAGGCCGACGTCGACGCGATTGCCGACGAAGGCGGTGCCGGCCGGATTGGTGGCTGCTGCCAGCCCGTCCTGCGGCAGCGCGATGCCGGTGCCGGCCAGCCCTTGCGCCTTGACGCCGTAGGCATGCGAGAGATAACCGTTGGTGGCGAGCGCCAGTCCGGGCGCGAGGATGGCCGGCAGAACGGCGGCGTGAATGAGTTGGCGAATGCGCATTGGGAACTCCGGATGTTTCCTGTCGTTTGAATGGAGGCGCCAGCCTAAGCAGGCGACTGCGGATACCCAACGACGCGCTTCTTCAATCCTTATCAACAACGAGTTGATGGCCAATTGCTGCGGTCGACATATGGAAATAGCCAAAAATTCTTTGTCGACCGCAACAGGCTGTCGCACAATGGCCCGACACCGCCGGATTTAATCGATAACTTGCCAGGGCGGACGACAAATTCTGGCTAAAGCGTCGCTCGCTCCACATCCCCGGGAGCCGGCCTCGCCGGACTCAACGGGGAGCAAGGAGCAAAGACATGGTTCTCACCCTCGAACTGCCGATCCGGCACATTTCCCCCGACCCGCTTTCCGCCTACGAAACCCGTTTCGGCGCCCTGCCCGCCTGGCTCGACGAGATCGACACCGGCGAAGCGCGGGCTTTGGCGCGCCTGGCGCTGCGCCGCGGCGCCCCGCTCTGCCCCGCCGACCATCTGTCCTGAACGAATCAGCCCGTGACGCAGGCCAGCGCGCTGCTCAGCTGGCCGACGCTGCGCTTGCTGAAGACGACCGGCACCGACATGGCGTCGGCCACCCGGCGGATCTTCCTCGCCAGCCCGTGGCTGACCTGATCGACCATGACAACAACGACCTGGGTATCCACCGGAATCGGCCGGTGCGCTTCGCTCTGGTTGCGCCCGCTCCAGTGGCGCACCGGCACGAAGCCCCGCTGCGCCAGGAATTCCTTGTACGGCCCGACCCGGTCACCTCCGACAATCAGCGCTGCCATGATGCGTCCTCCACGATGTCAATGCTGAAAATCTAAAGGCTGGCCGCCGCGCCGGGAACGACACAGTTATTTGAAGGACATAAGCGGCCTGGCCATAAGCATTTTTCGCGCGGCGACCGGCGGGCTACGGAGCTAATTCCCGCACCGGTTCGGCGACTGGCTGTGGTCTGTCGCAGCCCTGCCCGGCATCGTCGAGGCCATCGACGAAGCGGCGAATCTGCGGCTCGAAACCCGCCGCGTCGATCAGGAAGCCATCGTGCCCGTGTTCGGAGGCAATCTCGAAGAACTCGCCGCGCGGCAGCAAAAAGGCCAGATCCTGCTGGTCGACCGCAACATACAGCGCATCACTGGTGATCGAACCGACCAGGACCGGCTGCCGCAGCCGACCGAGCACACGCTCGTAAACTCCCCGGTGGCGGCCGAGATCGTGGGTATCCATGGCGTCGATCAGCGCCAGGTAGCTGTTGGCATCGAAGCGCTCGACCAGCGACTTGCCGTGATGGCGCAGCCAGCCGCGCACGGCCGGTTCGTCGGGCGCCGCCGCGCGCCCGGCGAAGACCTCCTGTCCTGAGGCACGCCCGAAACGCTTGCCCAGCGAGCCGGGGCTGCGATAGCTGACCATGGCGATCGCCCGCGCCGCCGCCAGACCGGCGCGCGGCGGGTCGGCCGGGTCGTAATGCCCGGCGCGGAATTTCGGATCGGCGGCGAGCGCCAGTCGCTGCGCCTCGCTCCACGCCGCGCACCAGGCCGAATGGCGCCCGCTGGCGGCGATGCTGACCACCGCGCCGACCCTTTCCGGATCGAGCAAGGCCCACTCCAGCGCCTGCAGCCCGCCGAGCGAGCCGCCGATGACGAAGCGGATGCCGCGGATGCCCAGCCGGTCGGCCAGCGCCATCTGCAGGCGCACCTGGTCGCGCACCGTGATGCGCGGAAAGCGCGCGCCCCACAGGCGGCCATCGGGCGCGACGCTGGCCGGCCCGGTGGTGCCATAGCAGCCGCCGAGCACATTGCTGCAGACAATGAAATGCTTGTCCGGGTCAAGCGTCCGACCCGGCCCGAACAGCGCGCCCCACCAGGCGTCGGCATCGGCCGAGCCGGTCAGCGCATGGCAGACGATCACCGCATTGTCGGCCGCAGCGTTGAGCTGCCCCCAGCTGCGGTAGGCGACCTCGACACCCGGCAACTCGGCACCCGACTCCAGGACCAGTGGCTGGCCGAGGGCCTGCCACTGGGTCTTTTCCGAGAGCCGGAACGCCGTCATGCAGCCGCTTCGATGGCCGAGCGGCGCAAGGCGTGGTCGAAGTCGGCCTTGATGTCCTCGATGTGCTCGATGCCGACCGACACGCGCACCAGGTCGGCGCGCACGCCGGCGCTCTTCTGCTCGGCTTCGGAAAGCTGCTGGTGCGTCGTCGACGCCGGGTGGATGACCAGCGTCTTGGCATCGCCGACGTTGGCCAGGTGGCTGGCGAGTTCGACGCTGTCGATGAAGCGCTGGGCTGCGGTCGACCCGCCTTTTATGCCGAAATTCAGCACCGCGCCGAAGCCGTTGCGCAGGTATTTTTTGGCCTTGGCGTGATAGGGGCTGTCTTCGAGGCCGTTGTATTCGACCCACGCCACTTGCGGATGCGCCTTCAGCCATTGGGCCAGCTCCAGCGCGTTGTCGACATGGCGCTGGACGCGCAGCGACAGGGTTTCGACGCCCTGGATCAGCTGGAAGGCGTTGAACGGCGACAGGCTGGGGCCGAAGTCGCGCAGCCCTTCGACGCGGGCGCGGATGGCGAAGGCGATGTTGCCGAAGGGGCCGCCGCTACCGAACACTTCCCAGAAATTGAGACCGTGGTAGCCGGGCGCCGGGTCGGTGAATAACGGGAACCTTCCATTGCCCCAGTCGAACTTGCCGGAATCGATGACGACACCGCCGACCGAGGTGCCGTGGCCGCCGATCCACTTGGTGGCGGATTCGACGACGATGTCGGCGCCGTGATCGATCGGCCGCGCGATATAGCCGCCAGCACCGAAGGTGTTGTCGACCACCAGCGGGATGCCGGCATCGTGGGCGATCTTGGCGATGGCTTCGAAGTCCGGCACCGAGAAACTCGGATTGCCGATCGTTTCGACGTAGATCGCCTTGGTGTTGGCATCGATGGCGGCACGGAAGGCTTCCGGCTGGTCGCCGTCGACGAACTTGACGGCGATGCCGAGGCGCGGCAGCGCGACCTTGAACTGGTTGTAGGTGCCACCGTAGAGATGGCTGCTGGAAACAATGTTGTCGCCGGCCTGGGCGATGGTGGTGATCGCCAGGAACTGCGCCGCCTGGCCGGAACTGGTGGCGACCGCCGCGACGCCGCCTTCGAGCGCGGCGATGCGCTGCTCGAAGACATCGGTGGTCGGGTTCATGATGCGCGTGTAGATGTTGCCGAACTCCTTCAGCGCGAACAGCTTGGCGCCGTGGTCGGCGCTGTCGAAGGTGTACGAGGTCGTCTGGTAGATCGGCACCGCGCGGGCATTGGTGCCCGGCGCCGGCGACTGGCCGGCATGGACCTGCAGGGTTTCGTAACGGTAATTGCGCTTGTTTTCCGCGTTGTCGCTCACTGTGGCACTCCCTTGGCTTGTATTGTGTTTCGGCGCTGGCTCGGTCACCGACGACTTGATCGAGGCAATCAGTTTCTTGA
>Ga0209310_1000427_pt1 | contig 48354 bp, 40 predicted proteins | sample AD_UKC030_MetaG_FD_184415 | JGI IMG/M metagenome (GOLD analysis project Ga0209310, IMG submission 184415) | Active sludge microbial communities of municipal wastewater-treating anaerobic digesters from USA - AD_UKC030_MetaG (SPAdes) (version 2) | ecosystem: Engineered > Bioreactor > Anaerobic >...
CACCATCGCGGTTCTTGCGGATGACGAGGTTTTTCTCATACCTAAGCTCCGGTTTCTTCCGTGTGTCGTTGTAGGGTATCGAAAACAGCATCTCCAGAGGTCGTGTCTTATCGATGGAGTCGCCAACCGATTCGAGCCCTGCGTCGGAATCTGTTAGTGCCTTCCGGTTCTGTTGTGTAGCTACGAGGATCGGCACATCAAGCTTCTTCGCAAGCCTCGCAAGTTGCGAGAAAACGACGCCTTGCCGTTGGTACTCGTTGTCGGTTTTCTGCCCGGCTGACAGCTTATCTCCATAATCAACGATTATGATGTCATAACGCCGGGCTTGAGCCTTCTCCTCTATATCCGCGATGGTAGAACGAAGCTCCTCAGCGCACCAAACATCGTAGCCGTTAAAATTGGAGGACTCGGAAAGCTTCTCATAGAGTAAAGCCGCATCAGCATTTGTCTTTGAGCTGGTCGCGGCGCGATTGACCCGAGCAAACACCTCATCTCTCAGCATCTCCGTAGAGATAAAAAGGACGCTATATCCGGCTCGGGTCAAGTCAGCACTCGCCCAACAAAGATGAATGGACTTACCGCCTCCTGTCGGCGCGGCAAATCCATAAACGCATCCGTGCTTGTACCCTCCGTTTGTATATTTGTTGATTTGGAGCGATGAAGTCTTGATCCGCTTTACTTGTCGTTCCTCGATGTTCCTCATCCATTGTCGCGCATCCTCAGCAGAGCGCATTGACGCGACCTCGCTCGGAATGCTGATCTCATCGGGGTAATGCTTAGCCAAAATCCTGAATATGGCGCTCGGCTTATATCCATAGCTGTTCTGCGCGGCATATTCGATAACATCCTTTAGGGCTGACTCATTTATCTGGCGGTAATAGAACTGCTTGAATGCGATCTTGTCTTCAGGATCAATTTCATCCTGAGAGATGCGATCACGATAAACGGAGGGGAAGCATGGTTTTGTGCGAAAATACTCCCTGATTTCACAATTCGGCTTACCTTGACGGTGAAAGTCTTTCGCAATTCGTGCCATATTGAAAAGATTATCATTTTGGATCAGCGTAGCCGCACATACATGTTCTGCGATGTCACGATCTGATATGGCGCAATTGATAAGCCAAATATCTCTTTCGAGTATTTCCATTGCATCTTTTCTTTTTTCTGTAAGCCGATCCATTTCTTTTTTGTGATTAAACGGTCGAGCATTCGGCTCTTGGTCATCATCGGTTCCTTCCCGCATTGTTCTCAAGATCAGCAGGTTGAAAGGATCGTGTTCATCATCTTCATCATCGTCACTGCCATAGTAGTTTGGCGTTTTAGCTGAAGTACTGGTTTTCATTTTACCTCCTATATACAAAAAGACCTTCTTGGCGTACATGGTTGATCCTACTCATGCATGCAGACAGAAAGGTCATACATCAGTATCCATGTACGCCAAGAAGGTCTCTTCTCGGCTTCTGTCTTTGATAAATGGGGATCAGCCATTCACTATTAAGTATGCTTTTCTCGGCTCTCTATTCTGTTGTTTTTTCCTTGAGACTCTCGATCTCGTACACGATCATTTCTGCAATGACCTGATACATGTATTTATTTTTTCGCGCGGCAAGGATGTGAAGCTGATGGAGTAATGAGGATGGAAGCTTCATTGTGGTGAATTGATCTGCAGATGGTCTTGTTGATTTCATATATTTATCTTTGCGATAAAGTAGGAAAAGTATGAATTTGACACCGAAATATTCTTGCCTGTTGTAGTAGTCTTTGTATCTCTATCTGTTTATTGTTGTACTATATGTATATGTTCACAGGATGAATAGTTTTCTGACTTCCACAGTATTTGCGTTCACCAAATGAACACCGCACCTGTCGAAAATGAACAGATTTACAATTCTCGAAAAATGAACACCACCTTTAGGCATACTTTATTTTATGACAACAACCAAAGCCGAGAGCTCGATTACATATGAGCACGAGAGAGCCACCACACTCCCCCGAGCCAGTCTTGAAGAGCAAGCGCCGCCACCACTCGACGCATTGCTACGCTACTTAGGCGGCTTTGCCCTTAGTACGACGAGTCGCTTCCTCGTTTATCCCATAGTCTACAAGATCGCAGGTATAGTAGTTTCGACCTTCTGCAATAGCCGCACGAGCTACCGCTCCACCGCCAGCGAAGGGATCGAGGACGACCTCACCTGGATTGCTGGACAGCAAGATGAACTTGCGTATTTGCATGACATTCTTGGCGTTAGGGTGGTTCTTTACTTCGGCGTTCGCCCGATCATCGAGGAAAGAGCTGTAGAGATACGAGTATGGGTTGGGATCAGTGTTCCGAGGATCGTTCATCCATACATCGCTTTTACGCTGGATGTCTACGCGTTTGAGGAGTCGCGGCTTGCCCTTGGAGCCGAATATCACATACTGTGCATCGTGCTTGAAGGCGCCTATTGCCTGCTTACAACCAGTTTTCGCACGAGCGACAAGCAGATTCTTGAAAACAAATTGCTTCTTGAACGCCGCAATGAAGATATCGAGGTTGAGTGTTGGAGCATAGATGTAGATATGCCTCCCCGGTTTCAGGACGCGATATAGTTCTGCGAACCACTCATCAATATGCGTCTTGATGTAACGAAGACTGTCATCGAAGTATCGGTTACCGGCATGATCGACGCCATAAGGTGGATCGAAGATTCCTACATCAACCGACTCATCGGGGAGAGCTCGCATGTATTCCAGACAATCCATACGATAGAACCGATTCATCTTAATCATCTTTTAACTCCTTCGGGACTTCTTTTCCCAATAAAACCACAATGCAATTGTCTATTAAGCCGAGCGTCTATGTGTGGATTACCAAGCACCTCCTTTTAATTCGGGCAGACTTCGCCACACTGATTGCATTCGAGGTCAATAAATGAATGGAAGCTTTACGATCAAGAACGCAATATCAGTTCTTTATTTTATGCTTTTACAATTATCCGCAGACCTTAATCTGATTTATCGATGGACTCTGATTCAAGCTCAGCAGTAATTACCGATGAGGCTTGCTATATAATCTTGTCCTTAACGATCCTGTCAGGGGAAAACGCCTCCCTCATCGCAAGTAATACATTCGCCATTGTATTAACCTTCTCTGTGTTCTTCTTTCTTACTTTCATGCGAAGCATGTATAAGAAGTATATCATTGAGCTTGTGTTATTCAAATTAATTCTGGTCAATGTTTGCAGGGTTATCATACATACATACGCATATACGACTAACCATGATTCATGGTTTCTTTACGCCGCGAAGTCGCGGTGGTACTCGATCAATACGGACGCCATTTGTGATCATGGAGTGATCTCCTCGATGTGAATCGGGTAGCCATGCTTGTTTGTCCAAAAGCGAAGCAGTTCCTCCTTCGCAGTATTCGGCATTTTTAACCCCCGCGAAGGCGAAAGCGCGTACCCAGTCTTATCCAGTATTTCATATGTTCCACTCCCGTTGCGATCACACGATCTTCGTGATTTTGTCCTTGGGAACCACCCACTGCCGTCGTTTGAACGAGCTAACCTCGACGAGCTTGACTTCTGTCCGCCCCTTCCCGAAATGCTGTTTTCGAGAGAATGATCTGACCTCTATAGGCATCTTCTCTTTGCCATCCTTCCAGTGGATGTTTGCGGTTGGTTTTTTTTGTTGTGCATGGTATCGCTTGCCCGCCTCGTTGAGCCGAAGCGTTGTGACAGTTGATTTACTGAGCCGCCTGGCTTTTCTATGCTTGTGGGAGCCCTGCACAAGAACATCTATGTATTTCCTATCATGCATCATGTTGAAAACTTCCATAATCCATTGCGCATTCGAATAATCCATCTTTCCTGAGGAGTTTCCCCATGTATCATTCTCTTCCCTGTAGCTATAGGAGCTATACTCGTAGTACCGTCTGTCGGACGATTTCAACTTCAATTCTACAAAGACATGAAAACCACCATAAAAGACATGGCTGATCACGAGGACCTTTCCATCAGGCAAGGATATGTAAAATATCCATGGAGCGCAGAACTTGCCATAGGTCAACGAATCTCGCCAAGGAGATGGGGTAACCGGCATATCGGCTTGAACTTTATAGATATTTATCTGGGGGTAGTCCGCGATGATCGCATAAGACAATTTCGCATCGAAGTCAAGATGATTAATCTTTCCGTCAACATAGTCCGACATAAGCTCGACGACATAGTCATCGACCTTTGTTTCGCGGAATAAGGCTCGAAGTTGTTGAACATCCGCAAGGAAAGAATCCAGCATCTCAGACATGGATCACCTCTTCTTCGTCATCGAAGAATCCAAAGGGAATATTGTCGATAGCGTCCCCGATATCTCGCATATCCCATAGCTCGGACTGTTCCATGACATAATCCCATGGGAATACCTCATACTCGTTTGGGTCGTTGTCTTCACCCGGATCGCCACGATATTCCGGATTGTTGAGGTATTCGGGATTACCTTCAATGCATGTTATCTTTTCCCCCTCAACATCTACGAACCAGTTTCCCTTTTGGGCAGAAAGCGAGAAGATGGTTCCATCGCTTGAGACATAGATGTAGTGACTGCCCTCATCGAGGTATAAGCTTAAATGCTCTTCCAAAAACTCGATCGCCGCCTCCAGTACGCCATCCCTGATGGTTTGGCTCTTGGCAGGAGCTGTATGCTTCTTGCCGACCGGATGTTTCGGGGTCTTGAGCTTACCGGGGCGGTCAGAGGTACGCGCCGCGTCGGTGTCCTTCTTCGTCGCTCCCTTCTTCGTGATATTCCGCTTACGCATCTCTTGCTCCTCTTCAAAATCATTAGGGCAGACTTCTCCCCCACGAGCCGATGCCCGTTGTTTTCGAGGAGAGTTCCTTTTCTGGCGTTTCCGAAAACTACGGCGGTTTTCGGAGCTCACAGATGATGAGCATCATGATCAAGCCGCCTTCTGCTGGCTCATCCAGTAGCCCATCCCAGGATGCACAGCACCGGGCTGACAGGCGGCGATCCTCTTCTTTGCCATCTTGAAATACTCAGGGTCAATCTCATAGCCTATGAAGTTGAAACCCATCTCGACAGCGATTTTTCCTACCGATCCCGATCCTAAAAAGGGATCGATTATCGTCTGCCCTTTCTTCACAGTTGTAGCAATGATGCGGCGAATTACCTCTTCAGGGGTCTGGCAGGGATGGATCACATCTCCTTTAACCTTCTCGTGAGATGTATTCTTTACAGGAGAAATGTCCCACCAGTCATAGAGCCGATTCTTCTTCCCCTCCGCGATCAGCTTTGCCACTCGACGGTCTTTCGGGTTCTTGTACTCCTGTCCATACTTCCGGAAATCAGGCTTGCATCCCCACCATGTGATCAAGCGAGACTGTTTGGCGGTGTTAGAATTGTAGATCCAGCTTACAACCTCCTCCACCTTGCCCCAGACTTTAGGCAAAGTGTTTATGGACTCTTCGGGATAATGAACAATGACGCATGGCTTGGGGACTTTTCGTAGCAGAGCGAGATATTCAGGCGTAGACAGTCTGTCGTCGTACACCCGATAGTGATAGCCTTGGTTGTAAGGAGGATCAGTTATCACGATCCCATTCGGAAGTACCTTAAGACTGAAATCGCCGTTGTAGAGCTTATACCATTGCCCGCCGGGAAGGATTACCTCTACTACATCCTTTCTACCCTTGCGTTTCGCCGTATCCTTCACAAGCTTCATTTCGTCCTCCGTTCTTTCACCCTTTGGGCAGACCTCTCCCGAGACGATCAACGACCGTCTTATTTCAAGAGACAATCAAAAACGACTAATGCTTAACTTTTGGCTTCGGGCTCCTCGTGCCCTTGACGCCTAACCCACATAACTACGCCACCATTCCAATCGCATCAATGCGAATACCAAATTGGCTTTCAGGGGGGATTGGCAGAATGGAGACCTGAAGCAACACGATCCGTGTTTGAACTCGTGTCCAAACGAACATGAAATGTTCCCCGAAAATGATTGCATCCACGACCAGTTTCTCCTCATTGTTGATGTAGGGACTGATCTCATGTCGCTCTCTGACGACATTGCCCTCGATGCGATTCACCAGGGTAAATAGATTCCATTTCTGGCACGAGCCTTCCTTTCGTTGTTGGAGGGAGATGCTGTAGGAACCAGCATCAATCGCTTGCTGTACCTCGGTCATCGTCAGCATCTCCGTCCTCCTCAAGACTGAGTTGGAGTGTTTTCACACCCACCATCTGAGATGAACATAAAGCAGAGGAGGATGCAGTATCAATCTTCAGAACTAACTATTTAGCCCTAATATCATGTTTTTGTTCCGCTATTAGCACAGTTTAAAAGTGGAAACTCTCATCGAATAGACATTCCCATATTTCCGATCTATTCTTATTCAGCCAACTAAAGACTTGTTTCTGATCCTTGCTATTGAATCAGGAATGCAAAATGTCAACAAGAAAATCCAAAGAGCGCAGGCTACCCAACCTTTATGGGTATATGTTGAATCCTGATACTGGGGAAATGGAGATCGAGCCTGAAGAGGCAAAAGCAATCAAGTATATTTTTTCCAAATTCTTAATGGAGCGACAACCAATATATCGAATTGCATCTCTTATGAATCAGCCGTATGGATTTGCGACCAAACATCAAGGGGCGGCATTCTCAGCGACCCTAATTGGGAAGATTTTGAAGAGACCACAGTATTGCGGATTCTGGAATGACAATGAAAACAACCTGATCCCATCATCCATATATCCTGCCATTATCACTCACGAAGAATGGAAGGAAGTCCAAGCCGGTCTCAAGTTGAGATTGAAAAAAATGCGAGGAAGTTCGGGGCAAATTGAATATCCATTATCTGGGTTCTTAGGGTGCGGTTCTTGTCCGAAAAAGTATTATATCAAATGTAAAACTCGAAATAAGAAATACTATCTCCATAATGATGTCTGCCAAAATAAATCCACCCTAATGAGTATTTCAGAAAATTACTTAAAAAATGTAGTAGATATGATTTTCATAGAGACATTCACCAGTATTCGATACTTGGAATCAAAACTTGGTATGTTTAAGCTTATTTCTTGGAATTCTGCCGAAAACAAACCGTGTGATTACATTTACCCAGAAAGTGCGAAAAAAATACTACTGGAGTACCTATGCAATCTTAAAAACAGTTATGGATCAGGAAACATCTCTATAGAAAAAGATGTAGAAGAGATAATCACAAATTCCGCTATTACTAATGAATGGTTTTCCGACTTATTTGCGAAGAGTATAAAAGCTACATTGGAGGAATGGTTTTCGGGGAAGCTCTCATCAAAATTCGATCTTACTATGCAATACTTCAACTATTTGAAGATTAAAGAGGATTGTCTTATCGTTAGTTTGATTAATGAAACAGATGAACTTGAATTGAACTTGAAAAAGCTTCCCCAAGCCTGGGGGGAAAAATTGCAAGTATATATTTCACATAAAGATTTATTTTCCAAGGAACCAAAAGAACGCAAGAGGCTATTGAAGGAATTGACTGACTACCTCGACGAAAAGCTTAAGACAATTAATAAAAACATTGGGAAGGAATTAGCAAGCATCGCCAAGCATTATATTGAAGATAACATTCCTCAATCCAGGCAGTTAGCCAACTCGCCGTTGAAAGTTCATTTCTATGTTTCTGACTACTGGTGCATTTTTGATACTCAGTTACGTTTTGAGAAGCTTCATGTTTACAAACTGTCGAACACTAATAAATGCTATGCGAAAATCGAAGAAGAAAAATGGGAAGAAATATTCCCCTTTGATCATGATGGACAATTGATTGCATTTTTGTTCAAAAACAAGATATTTTACAATGTCGATTTTCTACACAGGTTACCAGAATGGTTTTATGGATACAACTATGAGTATTTCAAGACCGACATTGGTAAAATCTGCTTTATTCAAAGCAACGATACAATTCAAGCAATAAAAATCGGGAGGAAAGGGATAAAGCAGAGTAATATCGAAATACTGGGCATCATTAAGGACATCCGGTTTATGAAGAAGTTTTTATTTGTGGATATTGATTAATACCGTGACTAATACAACCTGGTTGCGATTGTTCTTTAACTACACCTATAGATTGGTTTATATATGAGACATATGCACATACAATGATTACATCAACAGCTTATTGATCATATCTATATAAAGTCTTATTCCTAATTTGTGAAGTGATAGACCACGATGCATCAGGTAACAGCAGAAAAATCAATGTTTATCGTGCCAATCTGCAACTAACACAATTCCAACTTGCTGAAAAGCGTGGCGTCTTGATGACCTATATGATAGAGATTGAGGTTTAAAAGTAAGCTCCATCAATCCTTATGTAACCAGTAGCATTTTATGTATTCTTCAGCCTCCTCACGAGGTACTTTTTATTGGTTCACGAGTTTCTTTCGCTCGATCTTCAACTGCTTTTCCGCCTTGCGGTAGACATCGAGCGACACAATCGGTGTCATATTTTTAACCTCAGTCAACCTACCGCGTTGTTCGATATATCCAGCATAGATCGGACGGACGAGGGCGATGATGCGGGCATAGGAGTAGCGATTATTACTTGAGTCCCGCGCCTTTATAGTATCGAGGGCTTGCTTAAGCTCGGGCAGAGGCTTGCCCGCCGCAAGCAGTTCGAAGATGGTTCTGATCGCGGGTGCATAACGCGGATCAGGCTCGTAGCGGTCGCCGATGAGCTTGTAACCGAAAAGACGGGAGAGGTAAACCTCGCCGCTTGAGTAGTAAGCGCGGGTACCTTGTTTTCGTTTCTGCTTTGTTATGGCATTTTGCAGAGCTTTAATGAACTCCATGGACTTGTCCCTCCATGGGTTTATCTTGTCTGGAGGTTAGCAAAAATAAAAAAAGCACCGATAATCGGTGCTTAGCTGTTTACGGTTGCTTTCAGTAACCAAATTTGAGGAGTTGACTCAATTTAGATAACAGCATCAAGACACCCGACAACCTCTTCACCTGACCCATGGAAATAGACATATTCAATGTCATCATCAGAGTGACCAACGATCTTCCGAATCGTAAGTGGAGAGACACCTTTTTCGTGAAGTGATGTAATAAAATAGTGCCTGAGTTTATGAAAAGTTAGGCTTCGATTCCTTCGCATGGCTTCATCGATGCCAATTTTAGAAAGAGCACTATGAAGATGCCAATCCAAGCGTTTTGCGTCAATCGGTCTTTCGCCACTGACATCCGAAGCAAAAATGAGATCATCATTCCCTGAGCATAAGCATATTTTTCTGTATGCTTTCAAATCACGAGTTACCTTACTACCAAGATAGGCGATCCGCTCCTCCCCTGTCTTTGTCGTAGTAAAACCATACTCTGAATTCCAACTTCGCCGGATAAAAACCCTCGCAGAGTTGGAATGGAACTCTATATCAGACCATCGGAGAGCTTGCACTTCACCGCGTCTACAGCCAGTGTTCAAGGCAATTTTCACAGCCATTTTCGCACGATTATCAGCCCAACGAATTGACAATAAGCGCTTAATCTCTCCATGACTCGGGATGTCCCCAATCTTTTTCCGGCGTTTGGGCACAGAAACACTTACCTTTTGAGCCGGGTCGAATCCTAACAAACCATCCTCAACAGCAGAAGCGAGTATCGTTTTGAAATTCACAAATATGTTCTTTGCTGTTCGTGGATTCAATTTCTTTTCAACTAAAAGATAGGCTCGGAAACGGATTGCATCTGCTTTGGTAATGGAACGGAGCAAAAAATCCTTAAAAAAGGGCATAATAAATGTTTCGAGATTACCTCGATAAGCATCGAGTGTACTCTCCTTTAAAGTTCGGCTCTCACTGATCCTCTGCATTTGATATTTACCGTTTTTATCAAAGAAGCCGCGAGCGTAAGCTTCAAAATAAGCAGAATGACGCTTCTCGACAGAGAGCAAAAGTTCATCAACAATTCCACCCTTTATCCGTCGTTCTGCCTCCATTTCTGCATGAATTCGTTTGTTCCCGTCTGATTGCCGTAAGCCAAGAGAAAGACGCGGGAAATATGCTTTCGTATTGGGGTCTTTATACTGGGCATACCAGACATCCCCTCTTAGGGTGACTGAATAGAGGTTTTCCTCGTACACAACCTTCTTAATCTTCTTTGGCATGATTCGGCTCCTACCGAAAACTATGCTTTCGGGAGCCGTTCAAACCGAAGGTTCTGAGGACATTCGTAGAGTTCTGATGAAGTGGATAAAACAAAACGCCTCCTCGGCAAACCGAAGAGGCGTTTCTCATCTAACAGTCAATCTTACACTGACCATGTTAGATTCTTGGTAAGCGTAGTATTTGCTTACCACAACGCGATTTAGTAGTCGGGCATCGCGGACTCGAACCGCGGACCCCGAGTCCCCCAGACTCGTACGCTAACCACCTGCGCTAATGCCCGTTCGCTCCTTGCGAAGCGGGTCGACTCTAGCACGCTCGGCGAAGGAGGGTCAAGGTCCGGCCTGCGCCGTAAAAACGCGGGCGAGGCGGGTCGCGGCCTCCTCGGCGACGGAGGCGAGGTCGTAGCCTCCCTCGTGGAGGCACCAGTCGTAGATGAGGCCTCGGGAGAAGCGGAGGATGTAGTCGGTTATGTAGTCGGGCCCGAGCTCTGCCCGGAGCTCGCCCGAGCCCTGTCCCTCGACGACGATCTCCCGCAGTATCGAGGGCAGGGAGCGCTCCGAGGAGATGAAGAAGCGAGTGCCGTTCTCGAGCTGACTCTTGTAGACCTGGCGGATCAGGTCGAGGCCCGTGTCCTCGGCGTAGCGCACCTGGCGGACGATGAACTCGACGATGCGGCCGGCCGCGTCGGGCGCCTCGAGGCGGCCCCGGACCTCCTCCTCGAAGTACTTGTCGCAGAGCGAATAGCCTTCCACGATGAGGTCGGCCTTGGTCCGGAAGTGATGGTAGAAGGAGCCCTTGGCCACCCCGGCCTCCCGGCAGATCCGCTCAACCGAGACCTGGTCGAAGCCCTCCTCGCCGATGAGGCGGATCGCGGCCTCGTAGATGCGGCTCCTCGTGGCCTGGGCCTGCAGCCGGCGCTTGCCGAGCTTAGCGGCCTTCTTCTCCATCGCCCCAGTATAGAGCGGGAGGAGGGCTTCGAGTAAAGCCCCAATTTCGAGCAAAATATATCCATTGATCGATCCTTGGAGCCATGCTACACTGACCGCAGTCACCGACCGCGGTCGGTCAAAATGCCACAGCTCGGGCCGGCCGCGAGCCAGGCTCGAAAGGATCCTCCATGTACCACACGAGCATGCGGCTCAGCGAGGAGGAGGGGAAGCTGCTCGCGGGCGAGGGAGGCGAGACCCTCCGGAAGGCCCTCGAGTCGGTCATCCGCTACGGGGAGCTCTTCGGCGCGACCGAGCTCGCGCCCCTCGACGGCCCCGTCCACCTCGTCACCTCCTTCGGCATCCCCCTCCTCAGGCCGGTCTTCGCCATCATGGACGAGCTCATCGCCGCCGGGCTCAAGACCGAGCGGCCCTTCACGGTCGATCCCCGGCCCTGCGACTACGCCAACGTCCCGACCTCCCTCCTCGAGCGCCTGGTCTTCGACAAGATCATGTACGCGAAGCAAGCGGACTACGAGGCCCAGCTCGCCGCGGTCGGCCTCAAGGACGGCTCCTCCTTCAGCTGCGCCTGCTACTTCGACGAGGTGGGTAACCTCCCCGGCCGCGGCGATATCCTGGCCTGGGCCGAGTCCTCCGCCGTGGCCTACGCCAACTCGGTCCTCGGCGCCCGGACGAACCGGAACTCCGGCGTCCTCGAGCTCCTCTGCGGCATCGTGGGCCGGGCCCCTCGCTTCGGCCTCCTGACCGACGAGGGCCGCCGGGCCTCCTGGGTGATCGAGCTCCGGACGAGCGCCCTGCCCGAGGCCCAGCTCCTGGGCAGCGCCATCGGCATGAAGGTGGTCGAGGAGGTCCCCTACATCAGGGGCCTCGGCGCCCTCCTCGGCGGGGAGCTCGACCAGGGGGCCAAGGACTACCTCAAGGACCTGGGGGCCGCCTCGGCCTCCAACGGGGCCGTCGGCCTTTACCACGTCGAGGGCCTGACCCCCGAGGCCCGCGAGCTCGGCGAGGGCCTGGTGAAGCCCGGCGCCAGGACCTACCTGATCGACGACGCGGAGATCGAGCGGGTGCGCCGGGGCTACCCCGTCCTGTGGAAGGACCCGGCGGCCAAGCCCAGGCTCGCCTTCATCGGCTGCCCCCACCTCTCGAAGAGCCAGCTCTACTCCTGGCTCGAGCGGATCGAGGCCGCCCTCGCCGCCGAGGGCTCGCGGAGGGTCAGGGTGCCGACCGTCCTCACCACGGCGCCCGGCGTCGAGGCGGCCTTCCGCGCCGACTCCGACGCCCTAGCCCGGCTCGAGGCGACGGGCGCCACCCTCTCCTCGATCTGCCCCCTCATGTACCTGAACAACCCGCTCTGCGGGAAGAAGGCGGTCGCGACCTGCTCGAACAAGCTGCGGACCTATACCGCCGCGCGCTACTTCACCGAGGCCGAGCTCGCCTCGGTCGTCGCCAGGGGGAGAGTATGAAGCAGACCTTCAAAGGCAGGCCGGTCGTCGCGGGAAGCGTCAGCGGCGAGGCCGTCGTGTCGCGGGCCGGGGTCAACGTCCTCGCGAGCTTCCAGAAGGACCTGCTCGCGAGGAAGGCCGCAGTCGCCTCCCGCGACCAGAACAACCCCGGGCTCCTGGGCAAGGTCCTCACCGGCAAGATACTCTGCCTGCCGCGGACCATCGGCTCGACGACGGGGGGCATGATCCTCCAGAAGGCGATCGCCGCGGGCCTCGCCCCGCGGGCCTTCCTCTTCTCGGAGCCGATCGACTCCCTCGCCGCCGCCGGCCTCGTCCTCGCCGCGGTCTGGAACGGGGCCGAGGCGGTCGCGGTGGACGGCCTCGGGGAGGAGTTCCTCGCGGCCGTGCGGGACGCGGACAAGATAGAGATACGCGGCGACGGCACGGTCGTCGTGGGCGAGTAAAGGGGGAAGGCTTTGTCGGAGAATCAGAAGAAGATTGGCGAGCTCGTCGGCCGCTTCGGGACCTGGTACGAGGACTCGGGCTGGCTGGCGAAGGGCAGGATGACCAAGGAGCTGTGGCCCTACGAGTCCCTCTTCTCGCCGATCCGCGTCAACCGCCTGACGATCAAGAACCGCCTGGTCATGGCGCCCATGGGCAACATCAGCATGGCCGAGGAGACGGGCCGGCCCAACGCGAAGATGGTTGAGTACTTCGCCGCGCGGGCCCGGGGCGGCTGCGGCCTCCTCACCTCGGGCCTCGTCCCGATCAGCCACGGCGTCGACCCGACCGTCACGGAGCTCGGCGAGCTCTCCTACTTCCCGCGCATCGACCGCTCGCGCACGGCCTTCGCCGGCTGGCGCGACATCGCCGAGCGCTGCCACGCCCACGGGGCCCGCTTCTTCATCCAGCTGACGCCCGGCCTCGGCCGGGTCGGCTCGCCGGAGTGCCTGCTGAACAAGCGCAAGCTCCCCGTCTCGGCCTCCTGGAACCCGAACTTCTACATGCCCGTCCTGCCCTGCCGCCCCCTCACCGACGGCCAGGCCAAGCGCATCGTCAAGAACGCCGGCCAGGCCGCGGCCGACGCCAAGGCCGCCACCATCGACGGGGTCTACCTCCACGGCCACGAGGGCTACCTCCTCGAGCAGATGACCAACCCCGCCTTCAACCGCCGCCGCTTGGGCGCCTTCGCCGACTGGCGGCAGTTCGGGCTCCGGCTCGTCCGCGAGATCCGCGCGCGCGTCGGCCCCGACTACCCGATCATGTACCGCATCGACCTCTCCCTGGTCCTCAACGAGACCTACGGCGAGCGCATGAAGACCGTGAAGGCCCTGCGCAAGTTCAAGGACGAGCGGAGGGTCGACGAGACCCTGGGCTACATGGGGGACCTCGTGCGCGAGGGCGTCGACCTCTTCGACGTGGACTTGGGCTGCTACGACAACTGGTGGCTGCCGCACCCGCCGGGCCCGATGGCCCCCGGCTGCTACCTCGAGGTGGCGCGCGTCGCGAAGGACTTCTTCCGCGAGCGCAACATCCGCTCCAACGCTGGGCTCGAGGTCCCGGTCGTCGCGGTCGGCAAGCTCGGCTACCCCGACCTGGCCGAGGCCGCCCTGCGCTCGGGCGACTGCGACATGGTCATGCTCGGGCGCCCCCTGCTCGCCGACCCCGAGTGGCCGAATAAGGCCTTCGCCGGGCAGGTCGAGCGCATAACGCCCTGCATCGGCGACCAGGAGGGCTGCATCAACGAGTTCGTCGAGGGCGGCCACCCCCAGTGCGCGGTCAACCCGCGCACCGGCTTCGAGGACATCCTGACCGGCGCCGAGCTGCGGCCGGCCGCCCGGGCCAGGAAGGTCGCCGTCGTCGGCGCGGGCCCCGCGGGCATCGCGGCGGCGATCTCGGCCGCGCGGCGCGGCCACGCGGTGACCCTCTACGAGTCCCGCGGCGAGGCGGGCGGCATGCTCGTCCCCGGCTCCCGCCCCGCGATCAAGTACGACATCGTGAACTACCTCGAGCACCTCCGCGCCGAGCTGGCCTCGGCGCGCAAGGAGGCCGGGCTCAAGCTCGAGCTCTCCGCCTCGCCGAGCGCCGAGGAGCTCCGCTCGGGCCGCTTCGACGCCATCGTCGCGGCCACCGGCTCGCGGCAGGCCAGGCCCCCCGTGCCCGGCATCGAGGGCAGGAACGTGGTCTTCGGCGTCGACCTCCTCCGCGACCCCGGCATCGCGGCGGCCGCGCGGCGGGTCGTCGTCGTGGGCGGCGGGGTCGTGGGCTGCGAGACGGCCTACTACCTCGCCCACGAGCTGGGCAAGGAGGTCGTCGTCGTCGAGATGCTGCCCGTCATCATGAAGGGGGTCTGCACCGCGAACCGGGGCTGGCTCCTCCACTACCTCGAGGAGCGGGGCGTGCGGATCCTCAACTGCGCCAAGCTCGCCTCGGTGGGCGAGGGCGAGGCGGTGATCAGGCGAAACCTCTCCCCGACCGTGCCCGACCCCCTCGTCACCTGGACGCCGATCCTCCCGGAGAACGTCGAGAACCCCTTCGCCCCCAAGCTCCGGCTCGAGGAGGCCGAGGAGCGGCTCGCGGCCGACCTCGTCGTCATCGCGGCGGGGGCCCGGCCGGAGGACTCCCTCTACCGGGGCCTCGTCCAGGCCCAGGCCGCCCCGGAGATACGCGCCGTCGGCGACTGCTTCGCGCTGGGCCGGGTCCTCGAGGCCACCCGCTCAGGCTATGCAGCGGGCACAGCGCTCTGAGCCATCGCTTGCCGTCACGAGTGCATCCAAGATTGTTGGCGCATGAGCGATGAACGAGAGGGAGACCTTCCCCAAGGTCTCCCTCTCGCGCTCGCCCATCCAAGGGCCGTGCTGGCAGGCCGACCCCCCCTTCGGGGGAGTCCGCCTCAGGCGCGGCCAGGTCGCTCGCCCGCTCTCCCTACGCGCGCCGCCCGTCCTCCTGCTTCGGCGCCAACAATTTTCAATGCACTTCAGACTCGCCCACGATGGCCTTCGCGAGGGCGGCCTTGAGCGAAAGGATCGTGGAGTCCTCCTCGAAGAGCCTGCCCTCGTAGGCCACGAGGGCCCGGTCGACGAGGGCCGCCAGGCAGCCGGCGGCCCCGCACTCCCCGGCCGGGATGACGAGCCGCGGCGGCGGCGGGGCGCGGCGCGCGGGATCGCGGCGCGCCGCGAAGAGCTCGGAGAGCTCGATGTGGCGGTCGACGAGCGATTCGAGCTCGCCCATGCTCAGGTCGATATCGCGCATAACGTCCCTCCTCGCGAAGGGCCGGCGCGGGCGAGGCCCGTCCCGGCCGCTCGACCCCGGGCGCCAGGCGCCCGGGCCCCTATCGAAGACGGAGGCGAAAGCGTTTCTACTGGAGAGTATAGGCCTCTCTCGTCCCGATTCCAGGCCGCCGGCCATGGAATCGCGCTGGCTCAATGCGTTATGCTTGTAACGACGAACAAAAAGCCAATCGATATGCTAGAAGCGGGCCAATTCTCGCCGAAGAACTACGCCCGAGCTTGGCTCCAACGCAGCGCGCATAATTTAAATTTATGATAACTCGCATTAACCCGGGATGAGCGATACACTAATGCCAGATCATCACCAGGGAGCAGCATCGATGCATAAAAAGCTTTCCACCGCCCCGCTCATTCTCGTCATGGGCGCCCTCGCCTTCGCCCAGCAGCCCAAGGCCCTCAAGGAGATTCCCCTCTATCCCGGCGCGGCTCGCGACCAGGCGGCCATGGACGAGGAGCGAGAGGCCTACGGCGGCGAGGGCCATCCCGGCGAGCTCTCCCGCGAGTCCGTCATCTACCGCAGCGCGGCCTCGGTGGAGGAGGTCTTCGCCTGGTACCGCCAGAAGCTCGGCGCCGTCCCGAGGGACTACGATTCCGAAGCCGCGGAGCGCCCCGCCCTCGTCAAGCCGGACTACGAGCTCAGGCCCTACACGGAGGAGGACTTCCGCGACGGCGAGGCGCCCGACAGCGGCAAGAAGACCTACGACGGGGCCTGGATCAGGGAGCAGCTCAAGGCCAGGCGCAAGCCCGTCCAGGGCCAGTGGCTCTCCGGCGCCTTCCTGGCCTGGGGCCACGCCGACAAGCAGGGCCGGGGCTACGATTTCCAGGTATCGATCGAGGACCGGACCTTCGACGCGTACCAGGGCTTCGTCGACCTGCCGGGAGGGGTCTCCGGCCTGGGCAAGAAGGACTACCGCCAATCCACGTCCATACGGATCGAGCAGGTGGTCTACAAGGCCGAGGGCGAGCTGCGGGACGAGCGCGACGCCGCCGATGACGAGCTCGCCGCCGGCCGCGCGGCCGAGCTCCGCTCCGCACCCCCGACCGCCAAGGAGCTCGGCGTGCCCCTGTATCCCGGGGCCATCCTCAACGTCGACGCCTCGGCCGGCATGAGCATGGACGAGGGCTCGCTGGCCTACGTCTACCTCTCGGCCGACGCCCCCGCCAAGCTCGTCGCCTTCTACGAGAAGGCCACGGGCAGGAAGGCCGAGGCCCTGGACGGGGGTGCCTTCCGCATCGTCCTCAAGGGCAAGGGGCTCTTCCCCGAGCACTACCTCTCCATCGAGCCCAACAAGATGTTCGGGGGAGGCGCGAAGACCGTCCTGAGCGTGTTCCGTGCCGAGCCATAGGCTCGGTGCGAGCCGTAGGCTCGGTGCGAGCCGTGGGCTCGGCGCCTGACCCTGAGGCCAGGCCCTAATCGCAGCCGAAGCGCTCGTCGCCCGGCTCGGGATCGATGCCCGGCCGGGTGAGGGCGAAGTCGTACTTCACGGGATCCTCGGGGGCGTAGAGGCGGAAGGCGGCGGTGGCGGCCAACGCGTTCGCCAGGGTCGGCGCCGGGCTCCGGATGAAGCCGAGCCGCTCGCTGCAGACCCGCGCCATGTGGGTGTCCAGGGGCACGACGAGGCGCTCGCGCCCGAGCTCCTCCCAGCCGCCGGGGTCCACGGCGTCGCGGCGCACGAGCCAGCGGAGCATTAGGAAAATCCGCTTGCAGGCGCTGCCGCCCGCCGGGTCGGCGAGGAGGCCCGGCCGCATGCGCGCCGCGCCCAGCCGCCCGAGGCCGCGGACGAAGGCCGAGGCGGCCCCCGCGAGGTCGGGGCCGCCGGGATCGGCCGAGCGGAAGAAGACCAGGAGGGAGCCGGCCTCGGCGCGGGCCCGGCCCGCCGCCAGCATGAGGGCGGAAATGTCCTTCGCGAAGCAGTAGCGGTACTGGAAGCCCGACCAGGTCCGGGCGATCACGGTTTCGCCCATCGCGTCGAGGGCCGAGGCCGGCCTCGGCCCGAGGGGCCCGAGGGCCTCGCGGCAAGCCCGCATGATCAGGCGCACGGAGCCGAAGGCGAGGGTCGAGCAGACGAGGGCCGCGAGCTCCCGGTCGGCGGGGTCGGAGAAAGGCGCGACGAGGGCGAGGGGGTCGGAGCGAAGCCGCCCCGCCCGCCCGCAGGCGGCGTAGACATCCTCGAGGAAGGCGGCGAGCCCGGGGTCGCGCCGGGGCTGCGGGGACGCGCCGGCCGCCGGGGCCCTCACTGCCCGGCCTTGTCGAGCTCGGCCTGGCGGCGCAGGAGCGCGGGATCGCGGGGGGAGAGGGCGAGGGCCTGCTTGAGGTAGAAGCGCGCCTTGGCGAGGTCCTTGCGGCGGAGGTGTATGTCGCTCAACGCGGCGAGGGCCTCGGGGTTGTCGGCGTCCTCCATGAGGGCCGAGCGCAGGAGGGGCAGGGCCGCCTCGTCCCCCTTCTGCAGCCCGCTCTGGAGGAAGAACAGGGCGGAGCGGAAGCTCCCCGAGCGGCTCGCCGGGAGGAGCCTGGCGATGAGGTCCTGGGCGGCGCGGCCCTCGCCCGAGGCGACGAGGGCCCGGGCGTAGGCCAGGCCGGCCTCCTCGGAGCCGGGCGACTGCTTGAACCAGGCCGCCGCGTAGTCGAGGGCGGCCGGGAGCTGCCCGGACTCGCGGAGGATGGCCGCGGCGAGGCGGCGATCCTCGAAGGGCCCGGCCTTGGAGGCCGCCGCGTAATAGGCCGACGCGGCCTGCCAGTCGTAGCGGGCGGCCGCGTCCGCGGCTAGGAGGCGGGCGGCCTCGGCGCGCGCCGCCGCGCGGTCGGCCCGGTCGGCGGGGCCGAGGGGCTCGGCTTGGCCGGACGGACCGGGCTCGGCGGAGCCGAGCGGTTCGGCGGCCTTCCGGGCCAGGATGCGCGCCTCGTCCTTGCCCGCCTCGCTGCCGGCGTACAGGGCGCGGGCGGCGGCCATGAGGAGCTCGGGGTCCTCGGGATAGGAGGCCAGCCCGCGGCGAGCCCAGCGGAGGGCCTCCTCGCGGCTCTTGAGCCCCTCGGCGACCCGGCTGCGGAGTATGAGGAAGCCGCGGTTCGAGGGATCGACGGTGCCGTAGGCGTCGAGGAGGGGGAGGGCCTGCTGGAAGGAATTGCCCCGCACGAGCAGGCGCGCCCGGACGAGCATCAAGGCCGAGTCCTGGGGATCGGCCGTGAGGACCCGGGCCACGATGGGGCCGGCCTCGAGGAAGCGCCCGTTCTCGGCGAGGGCGCTGGCCCAGGCGCGGTCGAAGGCGAGGCTCCCGCCCAGCCGTCCGGCGAGGGGCTCGAGGAGGGCGAGGGCCTCCTCGGCTCGGCCGAGGGCGAGGAGGGCCCGGGCCGAGCCCAGGCTCGCGCTCACGGCGTCGGGCGCGAGGGCCAGGGCGGCGGCGTAGCGCTCGCGGGCCCCGGGGTAGTCCCGGCGCCGCTCGGCCTCCGCGCCGAGGGCCAGGTCGGGCAGGACCGAGGGGAGGGCGAGGCGGGCGAAGCGGTCGATAGCCTCGGCGGCGCGGCGGGCGGTGTCGCGGGACTCCGAGGAGAAGAGGGCGAGGGCGGGGAGGAGCTCGCCCAAGGGCGTGCCGGCGGCCTCGGGAGGAGGGGCCTGGACACGGCCCGCCCGGGCCTCGGCGAGGAGGAAGAGGACGCCGGCGAGGGCAGGCGAGGCGGCCGGGGCGGCCCCCGGCTGGGCCCCGTCGGGCGCCGCCCCGGCTCCCGCTGAAGGGGAGGCCTCGCGATAGGCGATATCGTAGACGCCCTCGGCGATCCGGAGGTAGGCCGCCGCGTCCTCGGGCTTGAGCAGGGTCGAGGCCCGGAGGAGCTCGAGGGCCCGCTCGAGCGAGGAGGGCGAGCCGAAGGCTATAGCCGCCTCGATGGCCCCGCGCTCGTCGCGGGCCTTCGAGAGCTCGGCGGCCTCGGCCGTCTTGAGCGCGGTGCCCGGGCCGGCGGCCTGGGCCTCCCCGGCCCCCGCCTCGGGGAGGGGGGCCGGGCTCGCCCGCGGGTCGGGGCTCGAGGCGCAGGCAAGGGAGAGGAGGCAGGACAGGAGGGCCGCGCCGGCCGGGGAGGCCGCGCCGGCCCCGCGCCTCCCGCGCCGGCTCATGCTTGCCGGTCGGAGTCGCGCCGCCTCGGCTGGCTCCTGGCTTTGCCGCGCCTCGGGCTCCGCCTCCCCCCGCGGCCGAGGAGGCCGTAGGCGGCGAAGAGGAGGACGCCGCCGAGGATCAGGAAGCTCGGCCACCAGGCCGCGATGAACTGGCGGAAGCCCTGCCGGACCAGGCCGAAGGAGAAGAGCGAGAAGATGGAGCCCAGGAAGATGAAGCAGATGGAGGTGGCCACGAAGGAGGGCTTGGCCCGCCGCCAGGCGGCATAGCCGCCCACGAGGCCGGCTACCCCCCCCACCACCATGGCGAGGGGCCAGGCCCGGCCGAGCCCGAGCCCGAGGAGGACGGCGGCGAGGAGGAAGGCCCCCTCCAGGACGAAGGCGATTCCGCCGAAGAGGAAAGCGGGGGAGGAGCGGCGCACGAGGGCCGCGTAGAGGAGGCCCCCCCCCGCGGCCATGACGACGAGTGGCCAGGCGCGGTAGGCGCCGGGGAAGGCGTGGGTCGTGGCGAGGAGGAGAGCTATGCCGAGGAGGACGGCGGCGAGGGCCGAGATGAAGAGGACGTCGTCCGATCGAGCGCGTCGTTTGCTCATGCGGCCTCGAATTGTAGCCGAATAGGCCGATCTTGCCAATGGAAAAGGCCGCGTGCTATCCTGTTCCCATGTGGAGACGCGCGCGAACGGCGACGAGGCCTGGCGCCGCGCTCTGCGCCGCGCTCTGCGCGATCCTCTGCGCCCAAGCCCTCCTCCAGTCCTGCTCGCGGCCCCGCGCGGCATTCCTCGCGGGGGACCGCGAGGACCGCGCCGAGCTGGCCGAGCTCTTCGGCCTCCTCGACGCGGCGGGCCGCGACGAGGTCCAGCGCTTCGCGGCCCTGCGGCAGATCTCCTCGAAGCTCCTCGAGCGGCGGGAATACGGCCGCCTGGCCGCCCTCCTCGTCCGGGAGGCCGGGCGCGACCGGGGCCCCTACGCGGCCTGGTACCTCTTCACCGCGGCATACGCCTACGAGCTCGCGGGCTCGGCCCCCGTCGCCGCCATCTACTACGACCGCATCGTGAAGGACCTCCCCGACATCGTCGTCGACGGGCGCTCCGTGCACTACGAGTGCCTCTCGCGCCTGATCGAGACGGCCCGGGCGCCGGAGCGGCGGATCGAGTACTACAAGGACCTCATCGCCCGCTTCCCCTCCGAGGCCGACATGGGGCGCGCCCTCTTCCTCCTGGGCAGGGAGTACGAGGCGGTCGGCGACTGGGACCTCGCGGTGAAGGCCTACTCCAAGTTCCTCCCCTACTTCGGCTCGGCCATACCCGGCCACCCGGAGGCCTTCCAGCACGCGCGCAACGTCGTGGACTTCTACAACAGCCCCAAGGACTGGACCTACGCGGAGCTGCCGGCCCTCGTGGCCAACGTCAAGTCCGCCCTGGCCCAGGGCGATCCCGCGCGCCTGCGCCGCTACCGGGCCAAGGTCAACTTCTTCGCGGTTTCCTGGCACCAGGACGAGACCGACGCGAACAGCCAGGTCCTCTTCGACTTCTCCGAGTTCATGTCCGGCGGGCGGATCCACGCCGCCGATGAGCTCGATCCCGGCTCCGGCCCCCGCGAGGCCTACCTCCGGACCTGGGGCTGGTCCGAGCGCATCTCGACCTGGTACCTCTATTTCCGCAAGATCTACTTTCCCGCCGATCCGGAGATCCACGGCCGCTGGGAATGGGCCGGCATCTATTTCGGGGAGAAAATGCGATGAAGCCGATCCGATCCGGCGGCGCGGGCCGGGGGCCCGCCACCCGCCGCCCGGCCCTGGCGGGCCTCCTCGCCGCCCTCCTCGCCTCGGCCGGCCACCTCGCCTCGTCCGAGGCCCTGGCCCCGGGGCCGGGCGCGGCCCGCGCCCAGGGTCCCGCGCCCTCCGGCGAGCCCTGGGGCCCCGAGGGCCCGCCGGCCCGGAGCCACGCCGGGGCCGCCGACTACGGCCTCCCGATGCCCTGGGGCGAGGCCTCCTTCACGGCCTTCCGCGCCTCCTACCTCAGCGAGGGGGGCCGGCAGTACCTCGCGGCCGTGGCGGCCCGGGCCCGGCCCTACCTGCCCTACGTCTACGAGCGCATCGGGCTCTACGGCCTGCCCGAGGAGCTCGCCTTCCTCCCCGTCATCGAGTCCGAGTACTCGCCCAGCGCCGTGTCGCGCAGCGGGGCGGCCGGGCTGTGGCAGTTCATGCGCAACTCCATCGCCGGCTACGGCATGAGGATCGACGACTGGGTGGACGAGCGCCGCGACTTCATGAAGAGCTCGGACGGGGCCCTGCGCAAGCTCGCCGACAACTACGCGGTCCTCGGCGACTGGGACCTCGCCCTGGCCGCCTACAACGCGGGCCTCGGCGCGGTGACGCGGGCCCTCGCCAAGGCCAGGGCCGAGGGCGCCGTCGATCCCGACTTCTGGGAGCTGCGCCGCCGGGGCCTCCTGCGCAAGGAGACGGCCTCCTACGTGCCCAAGTTCCTGGCCGTGGCCTCGATCCTCGCCCGGCCGGGGCGGCACGGCCTTCCCGCCTCCTGGGAGTACCCCGAGGCCTGGGAGACCATCGCGCCCGGCCGCCCCGTCGACATAGCCCTCCTCGCCGAGCGGGCCGGCGTCGATCCCAAGTCGCTCAAGTCGGCCAACGCGGAGCTGCGCTACACGGTGACGCCGCCGAACCCGGACTACCGGCTCAAGGCCCCCGCCTCCCTGGCCCCGGCCCTGCGCTCGGCCCTCGACGACGGCTCGGAGCCCCTCGTCCGCTACAGCATCCACACCGTGCGCTCGGGCGACACCCTCTCGGGCCTCTCGCGGCGCTACGGCAGCCCCCTGGAGGTCATCAAGCAGGCCAATCCCGGCATGAAGGCCGACATCATCAAGCTCGGCCAGAAGATCGTCGTGCCCCTGCTCAAGGAAGCCCCCCCGCCGGCCCCGGACGAGGGCGCCGCCGCCGAGGGAGCGCCCCCCGAGTTCGCCGGCAGCTACCTCGTCGCCAAGGGCGACACCCTCTGGGGCCTCGCCCTCCGCTTCGAGGTCCAGCCCGAGCTCCTCGCCGAGCGCAACGGGCTGAGCCTCTCGAGCGTGATCCGCGAAGGATCGACGCTCCGCGTGCCGATAGTGAGATGATGAGCACCAACGGCACCCGCGCCGCAGCCGCGGCCCTCCTCCTCTCCCTCTCCGCGGCCTTCGCCTCGGCCCAGGCCGCGGGCCTATCGGCCGAGTCCCGCGTCGACTGGGAGTCCCGGGTCCTCCGGCTCCGCGTGGAGCTCGACGCGGCCGCGGCCGGGCTGCGCCTGCCCTCGGGCCGCCTCGAGGCCGAGCGCCTGATCGAGCGCGAATTCGCGGGGCTGGCCAAGGAGGCGGTCTTCGGCCTCCCGGTCGACTCCTACCGGACCGTGTCGGGCACCGTGGCGGAGGGCAGCCTGGACGTGAACGGCCTCCTCGGCATCGCCGCCCAGGCGAGCCACGGCCCCTCATCCTTCTCGCGCGATATGCGCTTCTTCTCGGCGGAGTACTCGATCCCCCTCGGCGCCGTGGCCGCCCTCTACGCGGGCGGGACGGAGGCCGTACCCCTGGCCGCCCCCCTCGAGCACCGGCCCTCGAGGCCCTACACGGGGATCGTCATCTACGCGGAGTCCGAGCTGCCCGTGCACGGCGAGCGGGTCTCCGCCTCCCTCCGGCCCTGCCTCTTCCCGCGGATCTTCGACGAGGACATGCGCCCCGTCATGAAACGGGACAACGTCGAGCCGGCGGTCCTGGCCGCCTGGGGCCCCCTGGGCTACGCCGCCGGCCTCCTCGCCTCGGCCGAGGACCGGGTCGGCGACGATCCCCTGCGCATCCGCGCCCTGGGGGTCTTCGGCGCGGCCCGCACCGACATCGTCATCTCGCGCGAGGACGCGGCCCGGATCCTCTCGAGGCCCGAGAACCGCGACCTCCTGCGCCTCGGCCGCGTCCTCGTCGTCCTCGACCTGGGCCGCTGAGCCGCCGCCCGGGCCGGCTCAGGCCCGCATCGCCAGGGAGGCGAAGACCTTGGCGTCGCCCGCGATGTCCTCCAGCCGCACGCTCTCGTTGGGCTGGTGGGCCGTATCCTCCATGCGCGCCCAGACCACGCAGTCGAAGCCGGCGTTGCGCAGGTAGGCCGCCACGCTGCCCCCGCCGATGCCGATCGCCCGGGCCTTCACGCCGTAGACCTCCTCGACCGCCGCCGCGAGCGCCCCGACGACGGGGGCCTCGGCCGAGGTCGCCTTGGACTCGTTGCTCTGGACGATCTCGTACTCCATCTTCACGCCGTACTCGCCCTCGACCGCGCGCATCGCCTTGGCGACCTCGGCGAGCACCGAGGCCACGGGGTAGCAGGGCAGGATCCGCATGTCGAAGTGGAAGACGTCCTCGCCGGGGATGGTGTTCACGTTCGGGACGTTGGGCTCCTTCTTCGTGGGCTGGATCGTCGTGCGGTCGGGCTGGAAGAGGGGATCGCGGGCCGGGAAGGCGCTCTTCTCGAGGGCGTGGACCCGGAGCGCGAGGTCGCAGGCGGCGAGGAAGGCGTTGGCGCCCTCGTCCGGGGTCGAGGCGTGGCACTGCTTGCCCGTGGTGACCACCTTGAGCCAGCAGATGTTCTTCTCGGCCACCTCGATCTCGGAACCGTCCTTCGAGCCCCCGTCGGGCACCAGGATGAGGTCCTCGGGCCGGAAGAGCTTGGCGGCCTTGAGCACGTGCTGGATCCCGTGGGCCGAGCCCACCTCCTCGTCCGCGACGAAGAGGAGCTTGATGGTCCGCTCGGGAGCGATCCCGCTGTCGAGGAAGGCCAGGGCGGCGAAGACCGAGGCCACGAGGCCCTGCTGGTTGTCCTCGACGCCGCGGCCGCGGAGCCGGCCCCCGTCGCGGACGACGGTGAAGGGATCGGAGCGCCACATCGAGCGCTCGCCCTCGGGCACCACGTCGAGGTGGCTCATGATCCAGAGCCGGCCGAGCTCGTCGCGCTTGCCGGGGATGGTGGCGACGATGTTGGGGCGCCTGCCCCCGGGCACGCGCGGATCGGGCGAGTCGTAGCGCTCGATCCGCGCGATCCCCCGCTTGGCGAGCCAGGCGAGGAGGGCCTCGGCCTTGCGCGCCTCGCCCTCGCCGCCCGCCTCCGGCGCGATGGCGGGGATCGCGGTGAGGAGGGACTCGAGCTCGACGTAGCCCTCGGTCGCCGCGTCGAGATAGGCGAATATCTTGTCCTTGTCGCTCATGAACGCTCCTTGCGGCCCGCAGGCGGGCGGTATTATCGCAGGGCCCCGGAGGCCCGGTAGGCCTCCCAGGTCGTAGCCACGAGGCTGCCCACGTCGGAATGCCGGGCCTCCCAGCCCAGGAGCTCGCGCGCCAGGGCGGAGCTGGCGTAGAGCTGGGCGGGATCGCCGGGGCGGCGGGGCATGATCCGCGCCGGGATGGGCCGGCCGGTGACCCGCCTCGCCTCCTCGATGATCTCGAGGACCGAGATGCCCTTCTCCGAGCCGAGGTTGACGACGAGGCTGCGGCCCTCGCGCGACACCCACTCGAGGGCGGCGACGTGGCCCCGGGCGAGGTCGCTCACGTGGACGTAGTCGCGAACGCCCGTGCCGTCGCGGGTCGGGTAGTCGTCGCCGAAGACCTGGACCTCGGGCCGCATGCCCGCGGCGGCCTCCATGACGACGGGGAGGAGGTTGGCGGGATCGCGCTCCAGGCCGCGGATGCGGCCCTTTACGTCGTAGCCCGCCGCGTTGAAGTAGCGCAGGGCCGCGAACTTGAGGCCCCGGAGCCGGTCGTACCAGCCCAGGAGGCGCTCGACCTCGAGCTTGGTGTAGCCGTAGAAGTTCTCGGGCTCGGTGGGGTGCTTCTCGTCGATGGGGAGGTACTTGGGCTCGCCGTAGGTCGCGGCAGAGGATGAGAAGACCACCTTGCCCACGCCCGCCTCGAGGGCCGCGTTCAGGATGTGGACCGTGCCGTTGAGGTTCTGGAGCGCGTACTTCTCGGGCTTCAGCATGGACTCGCCGGCGGCCTTGGCCGCGGCCAGGTGGACCAGGGCGTCGAAGCCGCCGCGCATGCAGCCCAGGAGGGCCGGGTAGTCGAGGATGTCCCCCTCGACGAAGCGGGCCTCGGGGAAGAGGTTGTCGCGCCTGCCGCTCGAGAGGTTGTCGAAGACCGCCACCTCGTGGCCAGCGTCCAGGAACTCGCGGGCGACGTGGCTGCCGATGTAGCCCGCCCCGCCTACGATGAGTATTCGCATGGGCCCAGTATCCCAGAACGGGGCCCGACCGTCCAGACGGCCGGGAGGGCCGCTTTCGCGTTTGCTTTTTGCGCGGAGCGGCCGTATCATGCGGCGATGCCGTACAACGTCGCCGCCGCGCCCGCGCGGAGCCCCGCCTTCGCGCGGGTCCTCGAGCTCGCCGATCGCGCCGTCGCCGGGACCGATCCCGCCTCGATGCGCTGGACCTGGGGCCAGGCCCTCCTCGCCTGGTCGCTCTCGGAGCTCGACGCCTTCCTCGGGGAGGACCGCTACCTCCCCTTCTGCTCGGCCTACTGCGCCGCCTGGGCCGCTCGCGGACCCCGGGTGGACCAGAGCGACACCTGCGCCCCGGCCCTGGCCGCCTGGGCCCTCTACCGCCGCACCGGCGACCCCGGCTGCCGCCGCCTCGCCGAGCTCGGCGCCGACTACGTCCGCCGCGAGCCCCGCCTGGGCTGCGGCCTGCCCAACCACCTCGGCCACAGCCTCGTCGGCCGCCTCTACCCCAAGTCGGCCTGGGTGGACTCGCTCATGATGTTCGGCCTCCTCGCGGCCCGCTACGGCGCCGAGGCGGGCGACGCCGAGCTCCTGGAGTACGCCGCGAGCCTGCCGGGCCGCTTCGCCTCCCTCATGCAGGACGAGGGGACCGGGCTCTTCCGCCACAGCTACCGGGATCGCCCGGGCTCGGCCTATCCCCGCGGCCCGGTGTTCTGGGCCCGCGGCAACGGCTGGATGGCCGCCGCCCTGCCGGCGATCCGCGGCTTCCTGCCGGAGGGCTCTCCCGGCCGGGCCGACGCGGAGCGCTCCCTGTCCCGCCTCGCCGAGGCCCTCCTCCCCCTGCAGCGCCCCGACGGCTGGTGGGATACCCTCCTCGGGCCCGGGGGCGGGGCCTACCGCGAGTCCTCCGCCACGGCCCTCGTCGCGGCGGGCTGGGCCCGCTCGGCCCGGGATGGCCTCCTCGACGCCCGCTGCGCGGCGGCCGCCCGGCGCGCCTACGCCTCCCTCGTCGCCTCGCTCGGGCCGGCGGGCGAGGAGCCCTCGATGCGCGAGATCTCGGCGCCGACCATCCCCCTGCCCCTCCTGCCCAGGCTCGGCTACGCCCTCGTCCCGAAGGCCTCCGACCTGAGCTACGGCCTGGCGGCCCTCTTCCTGGCGGCCGTCGAGATCGAGCGGCTGGGAGGCGCGGAAAGCGCGGGAGGCGGGACATGACGCAGGGTCGAGCGGCGGGAGGCGCCGCGGCGGTGGGGCTCGGCCTCAAGGCCAAGATCGGCTTCGCGTTAGGCGACGTTTACGGGGGCGGCTCGGGCGTCGTCATCAGCATGTTCTACCTCTACTTCCTCACCGACGTCGTCCGCCTCCCCGCGGGCCTGGCGGGGACCCTCCTCCTGGTATCGAAGGTCTGGGACGCGGCCATCGACCCGGCCCTGGGCCTCCTCACCGACCGGACCAGGACGCGCTGGGGCAGGCGCCGCCCCTACTTCCTCTTCGGCATGCCCCTCGTCCTCGCCTCCTTCTTCATCCTCTGGTGCGCCCCCGCCTTCCGTTCGGACGCGGCGAAGTTCGCCTTCGCCCTCGGCGGCTACCTGTTCATGACCCTGGTCTCCTCGGCCGTGATGATCCCCTACAACTCCCTCGCCTCGGAGCTCACGAGCTCCTACGCCGAGCGCAGCTCGCTGACCCAGGTGCGCATGATCTTCTCGGTGGGCTCCTCCCTCGTCTGCGCGGTGGTCCCGGACCTGATCGTGCGCTCCTTCCCCGACCCGCGGCTCGGCTACCCCGCCATGGGCGCGGCCTTCGGCCTCTTCTTCGCCCTCCCCTTCGCCTTCACCTTCGCCTGGACCCGCGAGAAGCCCGAGTACGCCGCGGAGGCTCCCGCGCTCGACCTATACCGGCTCCTCGTCGAGCCCTGGAAGCTCGGCAGCTACCGCAAGCTCCTGGGCATGTTCCTCTTCGGCCAGATGACGGGCGACGTGGTCATGGCGGTCCTCGTGTACTACTGCGCCTACTACCTACGCCGCGAGGGCCTGACGACGCCCCTCATGGGCGTCCTCATGGTCGCGCAGCTGGCGGGCGTGCCCGCCTTCACCGCCCTCGCCAGGCGGCGATCGAAGCGCTCGAGCTACATGGCCTCCTGCCTCCTGCGCCTCGCCGCCTCGGCGGCGATGTGGGCCGTGGCCCGCGACTCGCCCGCCCCCTGGCTCTTCGCCCTCGCGGCGGTCCTGGGCCTGGGGACCTCGGGCAGCATCGTCATGGTCTACTCGATGCTCGCCGACCTGCCGGACGCCGACGAGCTCTTCTCCGGCGAGCGGCGCGAGGGCATGTACTTCGGCCTCGTGTCCTTCCTCCGCCAGGTCTCCTCGGCGCTGGCCCTCTTCCTCCTCTCCCAGGCCATCGCCCTCTCGGGCTACCTCCCGCCCGTCGAGGCCGCGGCGAACGGCGCCGCCGCCCTGGTCAAGCAGGAGCAGCCCGAGAGCTTCCTCGCCGCCATCAAGGCCTTCTTCGTGTTCATGCCCATCGCCGCGGTGCTGCTCTGCCTCTGGTTCGCCGCGCGCTACCGGCTCTCCCCCGAGGCCCACCGGCGCCTCGTCGCCCTCCTCGAGGCGCGGCGCGCGGGGCTCCCGGCCGATCCCGCCGAGGAGGCGGCGCTGAAGGAGCTCCTCGGATGAGCCCGGCGGCGCCCGGCGCGCAGTCGCCGGAAGGCCCGCGCGGGGGCTTCGAGCTGTCGAGCGGCTACGACGGCCGCGACTTCTCGCTGCGCCTCGGCCCCGGGGCCCGGGCGCCCGCGGGCTACCCCGAGGCCGCCGAGCCCGATCCCTTCGCCGAGGAGGCGCCGCGCTGGGAGGGGGCCGCGGCCTACCGCGCCGCCTACGAGGCCCGCCGGGAAGCCTACCTCGGCTACTGCCTGCGCAGCCCGGCGCCGCCTAACCTGAAGGCTCCCTTCTACGAGCTGCCCCGGATCGCGGCGGGCCGGCCGCCCCACGAGGGCATACTCGGGGCCGGGCTGGACTACGTCGAGGCGAGGAAGGACTGCGCCGACTTCGTCGCCCACGCCTACCTCCGCCTCCTCCTCCAGTTCCCCTCCGCGCCATCGGTCAGCCCCGCCCTCTACGGGCGCGCCGAGGCCGTCCTCCTGGGCTTCAAGTACTGGCCCTCCGAGCCGGGGACGGACTCCCTGTGCACCTGGACCGAGAACCACCAGATCCTCTACGCCTCCCTCGCCTACGTCCTCGGCTCGCGCATGCCGCGCGCCGCCTTCGCGAGCCCCGGGATCGAGGGGGCCGAGCTGGCCGCCCGCGCCAGGCCGCGGATCCTCCGCTGGCTCTCGCTCCGCTTCCGCACGGGCTTCAGCGAATGGCTCTCCAACGTCTACTACGACGAGGACCTGACCGCCCTGCTCACCCTGGTCGACTTCGCCGATCCCGAGGTCGCGGGCCTCGCCCGCGACGTGGCGACCCTCCTCCTCCTCGACCTCGCGCAGCATTCCTTCCGCGGCGTCTTCGGCTCGACCCATGGCCGCAGCTACGAGCCGCAGAAGAAGGAGGCCCGCCTCGAGGCGACGAGCGACGCGGCGAAGCTCCTCTGGGGCATGGGCGCCTGGTCGCGCCACGACAGCATGAGCGCTCCCAGCCTGGCCCTGAGCCCGCGCTTCGAGCCGCCCCCGGTCCTCGCCGCCCTGGCGGCCGCCGCCGCCGAGGCCCCGGGGGCCGAGATCCGCCAGCGCATGGGCATCCGCGTCGAAGAGGCGGGGCGCTGGGGCCTCGGCTACGAGGATCCCGAGGACGGGATGGTCTTCCTCAGCCTCGAGGCCTACAACCATCCGAGGACCATAGGCCTGACCTTCCGCCTCATGGACGAGTACCGCTGGTGGGAGAACGAGTACTTCGCCCCCTTCAGGCCCTACCGCCGGGCCCTGGGCCTCGCCCGGAGCGCCGGCCTCCTCCCCCTCCTGGCCCGGGCCCTCCGCCGCGACGTCGACCGCAACTGCCGCGAGGAGGCCGACCTCTACTCCTACCGGACGCCCGACTACCTCCTCTCCTCCGCCCAGGACTGCCGCTTCCGCTACGGCGGGGACCAGCAGTCCATCTGGCAGGCGAGCCTCGGGCCGGGCGCGGTCTGCTTCGTCACCCATCCCGGCGGCATGGGGGGCCACTCCCCGGACTACTGGACGGGCAACGGGAGCATGCCCCGCGTCGCCCAGTCCCGGAACCTCCTGGTCGCGTTGTACGACATCGATACCCGGCCCGGCCTCTACCGGACGAATCGCCTCGCCTACACGCACGCCTGGCTGCCCGAGGAGCGCTTCGACGGGCTCGTCGAGGAGGGAGGATGGCTCTTCGCGCGGCGCGGCCGCGGCTACCTCGCCCTCCGCCCCCGCGGCGCCTACCGGCGCGTCCGGGACCGCTGCCCCGGCGGCCGGCCCGCCGGCGAGGCTGGGGCGGGGGCGCCGCCGAACGAGGTCGTAGCCGAGGGGAGGAGGAACATCTGGATCTGCCGGCTCGGCCGCGAGGCCGAGGAGGGGAGCTTCGCCGAGTTCAGGCGAGCCATCGCCGGCGCGCGGCTCGAGTACGGCCCGGGGCTCTCGCTCCGCTTCGAGGATCCCGCCCAGGGCCTCGTCGAGTTCTCGGCCTCGGGGCCCTTCCGCGCGGGAGGCCGCGAGCTGCCCCTGCGCGGCTATCCCCGCTACGGCTCGCCCTGGGCCCGCGCGGCCTTCCCCGCCGAGCGGGTCGAGATCGAGGCGGGAGGCGAGCGCCTCGTGCTCGAGCGGCCCGAGGCGAAATAAAAAAGGCCGACCCGGCTGGGTCGGCCCTAACTCGTGCCGCCGATCAGAATTGAACTGATGACACGTGGATTTTCAGTCCACTGCTCTACCAACTGAGCTACAGCGGCGAATCGTGCGTATTGCTTATACCTAAAGGGCCGGGGGCGAGTCAAGTACCGGCGCCGGCCCGGGGAGGCTATACGCGGAGGCCCGCCTCGGGTACGTTCGAGGCTATGAGCTTCCGGGAAACCCGCCTCGCCACGGTCCTCGCCACCTTCGTCCTCCTGGTCCTCCTCCTCATGCCCGGCGAGGAGCCCCCGCGGCTCTCGCTGCCCGGCCTCGACAAGCTCGCCCACGTCCTCCTCTTCGCTGCCTGGGCCCTGGCCCTGCGCTTCGATTGGGAGGCCTTCCGCAGATGTCCGGCCCTCCTCCTCGCGGCGACCGCCCTGGCCGCCCCCCTCACGGAGGCGATGCAGCTCCTCGCGCCGGGCAGGGCCTTCGATCCGCTCGATATGGGCGCCGACCTCGCGGGCGCCGCCCTGGCCGCGGCCTTCGGCGCCGCGGCGGTCCGCCTCGCCGACCGCCTCCTCGGCCCGCCTCCCCCTAGTCCCCGATGATCTTCACGAGGACCCGCTTGCGCCGCATCCCGTCGAACTCGCCGTAGAAGACCCGCTCCCAGGGCCCGAAGTGGAAGCGGCCCCCGGTGACGGCCAGGGTCACCTCGCGGCCGAAGAGCTGGCGCTTCATATGGGCGTCGGCGTTGTCCTCGCCCACGTTGTGGCGGTAGCCCGAGACCGGCTCGTGGGGGGCCAGCTTCTCGAGCCAGTCGAGGAAATCGGCGTGGAGCCCGGACTCGGCGTCGTTCACGAAGACCGAGGCGGTGATGTGCATGGCATTGACCAGGCACAGGCCCTCGCGGACGCCCGAGGCCGCGAGGCTGGCCTCGACCTTGTCCGTGATGTCGAGGAACTCGCAGCGCTTGCGCGTCTCGAACCAGAGCTCTTCCGTGTAGGACTTCATGGCCCGAGGATAGCGCGGCCGCCCCGCGCGCGGTAGCCCGGCGGGCGGCGGCCGACCGGGGAGCCGGCGGCCCCGTATCGGGGCCGCCGCCGCGGGGCCCGAGCCTCAGCGCCCGGCGCCCGGCCTCCCGAGCCTGAGCAGGTTCCAGGACAGGGGCGCGAGGCGGGCCGAGAGCCTCCCTCCCTCGGCCTCGAAGCCTCCCGCGACCCGGCGCGGGACGACGGCATCCGGCGACTCCTCGCTGTTCGCCGCCCCGGGCTCGTAGCCCGCGTACTCGATCCGCTCGAGGGGAACCAGGCCCTCGAAGCCCCCGAGCCGCGCCTCGAGCTCGACGGGCTCCGAGGCCGAGCGGTTGACCGCGAAGATCGCGAGACCTTCCCCGGAGGACACCGCGGCGGCCTCGAGGTAGGGCACCTCGCCGTAGCTCGGGCTCTCGTAGCGCGGGCAGCCGAGCTCCACGCGGAGGGACTCGCCGCGGCCGTAGCGGGAGGCGTAGAGGAAGGGATAGTAGATCGTCTGCCGCCAGGCCCCGCCCCCGGTCCTCGTCATGATGGGCGCGAGGGCGTTGACGAGCTGGGCGAGGCAGGCGATGCGGACGCGGTCGGCGTTTTTCAGGAGGGTCATGAGGAGGCAGCCGACGACGAGGGCGTCCTCGAAGGTATAGGGCTCCTCGAGGAGGCTCGGCCCGACCTTCCACGGATCGTCGTGCCGCCTCTCGGCGACGGCCCGGTACCAGACGTTCCATTCGTCGAAGGAGAGCAGCATCGTCTTGCGGCTCCGCTTCCTCGCCTTGACGAAGTCGCAGGCCGCCGCCACCGACTTGATGAAACGATCCATGCCAGCCGAGCAGGCCAGGTAGTCGGCGAGGCCGGCCGGGCCCTTGCCGTAGTACGAGTGCAGGGAGAGGTAGTCCACCTCCTCGTAGCACTGCCCAAGGACCGAGGCCTCCCAGTCGGGAAAGCTCGGCATATCGGCGTTGGAGGAGCCGCAGGCCACGAGCTCGAGCTTCGGGTCGACGAGGCGCATCGCCTTGGCGGTCTCCCGGGCGAGGCGCCCGTACTCCGACGCGTCCTTCTGGCCGATGTTCCAGGGGCCGTCCAGCTCGTTGCCGAGGCACCAGAGCTTGATGCCGTAGGGCTCGGCCCGGCCGTGGGCGCGGCGCAGGTCGGACCAGCGCGTGCCGCCGGGGAAGTTGCAGTACTCGAGGAGGCTCCGCGCCGCGTCCACGCCCCGGGTGCCGAGGTTCAGAGCCAGCATCGGCTCGGCCCCGAGCTCGGAGCACCAGCGCGCGAACTCGTCGAGCCCGAAGCGGTTGGTCTCCACCGAGAGCCAGGCCGGATCGAGGCGGACCGGCCGCGACTCCGCCGGGCCGACCGAATCCTCCCAGTCGAAGCCGCAGACGAAGTTGCCGCCCGGATAGCGGATCACCGGCAGGCCGAGCTCCCGGGCCAGCTCGAGGACGTCGCGGCGAAAGCCCCTGCCGTCGGCCCGCGGGTGCCCCGGCTCGTAGATCCCGCCGTAGATCGCCCGGCCCAGGTGCTCGACGAAGGAGCCGTAGAGCCGATCGTCCACGGTCCCGATGCGGAAATCCCTCTCGAGCTGCAGCTTCGCTTTGATGGCCGCCTCCTCAATGGCATCAAACCATGCAATACCACATACTGCCCTCAGCGCGGCGATCTGTCCAGACGGCGATGGATGCTCGGATTAAGACCGGCAAAAACCCAGCATTCGCAGGGTTCGCCCGGGGGACAGAGCTCGCGGAGGCCCAGGAGCCAGGCGATTTTTTCTTGACAGGACCCAGAAAGGACCTATAGTGGTATGCCATGGTATCAAGACCACATGCGGGCAAGGCCTCCCCTGGTCCCCTGGATACTATCAAGCGCAATGTCCAGGAGTCCATGCGGACCCAGGTGGAGGCCTTCATCCTCCGGAAGATCGAGTCCGGCGAATGGCCCCTGGGCGGCAAGATACCCTCCGAGCGCGAGCTCTCCCTCTCCCTCGACCTGAGCCGGACCACGGTCCGCAACGCCATCCTGGCCCTCGAGGGCCGAGGCTTCTTCGACCGCCGCATCGGCCAGGGCACTTTCGTCCGCGAGCGTCCCGCCGCCGGGGCCAGCCCCCGGGCCTCGAAGGGCATGCTCGGCTACGTCGTCTGCAAGGAGCGCTCGAGCCGCAAGCCCATCTCCGCCGAGGCCTTCTACTTCGACATATTCGCCGGCATCGAGGAGGAGACGGTCCGCTCGGGCCGGCACATGCTCTTCACCTACCTCGACGAGGGCAACGCCGAGGAGCTGGCTGCCTTCCGCGGCTTCCTGGACAAGGTCGACGGCCTCGTCGTGGAGGAGGCGCGGGACCCCGGCCTCCTCGAGCTCCTCGCATCGAGCGAGGCGCCCGCCGTCCTCATCGCGCCGACGGCCGCCCACGAGCGCCTCGACGTCGTCACGGTGGACCTCGCCGCGGGGGTCCGCAAGGCGGTCCGGCACCTCCGCGCCGCGGGGCACGAGCGCATCGGCATCGTCAACGGCCCCCTGCGCCTCGAGTCGGCGCGGATCCGCTTCTCGGCCTACAAGGACGAGATGGGCGCGTCCTTCGACGAGGCCCTCGCCGAGGAGGGCGAGGGCTGGACCGCCGAGGCGGGCTACGCCGCGGCCGCCCGCCTCGTCGGGCGCGGCGGCGGCATGACGGCCCTCTTCTGCGCGAACGACCTCCTCGCCATCGGGGCCCTCTCCGCCCTCGCCGCGAAGGGCCTCCGCGTCCCCGCGGACCTCAGCGTCGTGGGCTTCGACGATTCGGAGCTGGCGCGGCACGCGATGCCGCCCCTGACCACCATGCGGATCTACTCGCGCGACATGGCCCGGTCCGCCGCGCGGAGGGTCCTCGAGCGCATCGAGAGCCCCGGCCTGCCGCCGGTCAAGCTCGAGTTCCCGATCGACATCGTCGTGAGGAATTCCACCAAGGAGGTGCACGGAGGCTGATCCAGAAGGGATCCCCGCGGGGGGATCCGCCATCGGCTTCGTCGGCGGGGCGTCCGCGGAAGCCCAACGGCCGCGACACCGGAGCAAGGCCGGGAAAGCGTTCTCCGGTGCCGCGGGTGGTCGGGTACGCACGAGTATACCCCTCGGGGGCCTCGGGCGTACAGGCATTGCTGCCGCCGCGCCAGCGAACGGGCGCGGGGATAAGGAGAGATTGTTAAGATGATGCATGCGAAGCGGTTCATTGCCTTCGCGCTTGTCGCGCTCTCCCTTTCGGGCGCGGCCTTCGCGGAGAAGGTCGAGATCACCTACATGTGCTGGTACAACAACACGGAGTCCGAGGCCCAGACCAACCAGGCGATCATCGACAAGTTCAACGCCATGCAGGACCGGATCCACGTCACCATGATCGCGATTCCCCGCGAGGGCTACGAGCCCAAGGTCAACACGATGGCGGCGGCCGGCCAGCTTCCCGACACGACCCAGCTGTCCGAGGCCATGGCCATCGAGTTCGCGGCGAACGACCTCCTCGCCGACGTGAGCGCGATGTACCCGAAGGACGCCGCCCCCCTCAAGTCCCTGACCTTCACCTACAACGGCAAGCCGGTCGGCTACAGCTCGGGCAACGAGGTCCTCCTCCTCTATTACAACAAGAAGCTCTTCGACGAGGCCAAGCTCCCCTATCCGCCCGCCAGCGCCGACAAGGCCTGGACCTGGAAGGAATTCGTCGAGGCCGCCAAGAAGCTCACCAAGGACAAGAACGGCAAGACACCGAACGACAAGGGCTTCGACGCGAAGAACATCGTCCAGTACGGCGCGGACTTCAACCGCCTGTGGTGGATGTGGCCCATCGTCGCCTACTCGAACGGCGGCGGCCTCATGAGCCCCGACGGCAAGAACCTCCTCATCAACCGCCCCGAGTCCATCGAGGCCATGCAGATGCTCGCCGACCTCTACGTCAAGGACAAGGTCGCGCCCTCCTTCGCCGACCGCAACGCCATGCCCAGCCTCGACGTGTCCCTCCTCACCGGCAAGGTGGCCATGGCGACCTCGGGCCAGTGGGAGATCGGCGTCTCGCTCCGCAACTCCTTGAAGGACGGGCTCGACTACGGCATCGGCGTCCTTCCCAAGATGAAGAAGGCCGTGACCTACAACACCGGCGCCCCCTTCGGCATCTTCAAGACGACCAAGCACCAGAAGGAAGCCATGGAGTGGATCAAGTGGTGGGCCGCCGAGGAGAACCAGTGGGAGCTCATCACGAACGGCACCCTCATGCCCGTCATGTCCACCTGGTACAAGGACGAGGCGGCCATGCGGAAGTGGGTCGTGAGCCCTCCGAGGCCCGAGTTCAAGCTCTACAAGTCGGCGGTCATCGACTACGCCATGAACAACGCGATCCAGGTGCCCTGGTACTACTTCAACGGCTATCAGGGGCTCGACGACATCCTATCCTCCGGCATCGACGCGGTCTGGAACGGCAAGGTCGCGGCCAAGGACTACATCAACCGGATCATGCCCCAGCTCCAGAAGTACTTCGACGCCCACAAGGCGAAGTAAGGGCGTTCATCAAGAATTGAGCTATGGAGGCACACGAGAGGAGAAAGAAAGGAAGGAAAGACACAGAGGCACAGAGAAGAAAGGGAAACAGATAGGACAGAAAACCGACGTTTCTCCTTTCTCCTCTTCCTCTGCTTTTTCACCTCTCTCACATTCCCTCTGTGCCTCTGTGTCTCTGTGGTTTTTCTCGACAACTGAGAGGTCCTACGTGATCACGACCATGCGGGAAAAGGACGCCGTCGCGGCCTATGTCTTCCTCGCGCCGGCCATCATAGGCCTCGTCGCCTACACCTTCCTCCCGATCGCGGGCGTCGTCGGGATGAGCCTGACCGAGTGGAACGGGCTATCGGAGGCGCGCTTCGTCGGCCTCGAGAATTTCAAGGCGATATTCACCGAGGACATCTTCTTCCCGAGCTCGGTGAAGGCCACGCTGTACTTCGCCGCCTTCACCGTCGTCGCCGGCATGGCCTACGCGTTCCTCGTGGCCCTGCTCCTCAATCAGCGGGTGATCGGCCGCGGCTTCTTCCGCTCGGTGTTCTTCCTGCCCTACGTCGTGCCGAGCATCGGATCTGCGATCGTGTGGGCCTGGATGTTCGAGTCCAACTTCGGCGTCATCAACTACGCGCTCAACTGCGTGGGCCTGGACAAGGTGAAATGGCTCGGCGAGGAGCTCACCGCGACGCCGGCCCTCGGCGTCATGAGCGTCTGGGGCTTCGGCAACTTCATCGTCATCTTCCTCGCGGGCCTGCAGGGCATACCCCGCGCCTACCTCGAGGCCGTGGAGATAGACGGGGGCGGGGCCTGGCACAAGTTCCGGCACGTGACGCTGCCCCTCCTCTCGCCGGTCATCCTCTTCAACGTCCTCACGAGCGCGGTCGCGAACCTCCAGGCCTTCGTGCCCGCCTACTCGATCACCCAGGGCGGCCCGAACGGCTCGACCCTCTACATGGTCTACTACATCTTCCGAACGGGCTTCAAGACCAACCGCTTCGGCTACGCCGCCGCGGTGTCGCTCATCTTCTTCGTCTTCATCGCCGCCGTGGCGGCCATCATCTACTCGACGTCTCGGAAGTGGACGTACTACGAGGGCGAGTGAGGCCCGGCATGAGAAGCAGAAACCAGCCCAACCTGGCCCTCTCCGCCCTCGCGGCGGTCCTCGGCCTGGCCTGCGTATTCCCCTTCTTCTGGATGCTCCGCTCGTCCTTCATGGGGAACATCGAAATCTACCAGTATCCGCCGAGGCTCCTGCCCAAGCTCTGGCGCTTCTCGAACTACCCCGCGGCCCTCTCGATCTTCCCCTTCGGTCGCTACCTGATCAACACCCTGACCATCACGTTGCCCTCGGTCCTCGGGATCATGCTGACCTCGACGATGGCGGCCTACGCCCTGGCCCGCGTCGCCTTCCCCCTCAAGAAGCTCTGGTTCGTCCTCATCATAGCGTCGATGCTCATGCCGACCACGGTCACCATCATCCCTATCTTCAAGGGCTGGGTGGCCCTCGGCGCGCCCTCGGGCTACGCCCCCCTCATCGTGCCGGCCTTCCTCGGCGGGGGCGCCTTCAACATCTTCCTCGTCCGGCAGTTCCTCATGGGCATCCCGAGGGACCTCGACGAGGCCGCGAGGATCGACGGGGCCGGGCACCCGCGCATCCTCGTCCAGGTGCTCCTGCCCCTCATCAAGCCGGCGCTCATATCGGTGGGGCTCTTCGCCTTCATTCTCTACTGGAACGACGTGCTCGGGCCGCTCATCTACATCGTCCGCAACGAGCAGAACACCATCTCCCAGGGCCTCGCGAATTTCCGCGGCGGCTACGGGACCGACTACAAGGCCATCATGGCGGCCTCCTGCATGTCGGTCGCGCCCGCCGTCGGCCTCTACCTCGCCGGGCAGAAGTACTTCATCGAGGGCATCGTGCTCTCCGGGCTCAAATCCTAGGAAAGCGTGAGGATCGCACCATGAGGGACATAGAGGGGCTCGGCCTCGGCCGCTCCCGCGCGACGGGCGGCTTCTGGGCCGCGAAGGCCGACCTGGTATCCCGCGAGATGCTGCGCCACCAGTGGGAGGCGCTGAACGACGAGGTGCCGGGGGCGGAGAGGTCGCACGCGATCGAGAACTTCCGGATCGCCGCCGGCGAGTCGAAGGGAGGCTTCCACGGGACGGTCTTCCAGGACTCCGACGTGGCCAAGTGGATCGAGGCCGCCAGCTACAGCCTCGCGCGGGGTCCCGATCCCGAGCTCGAGGCCAGGGTCGACGAGGCGATCCGCCTCGTCGCGGCGGCCCAGCGGCCCGACGGCTACGTCGACACCTACTTCCTGGTCGCGGCCCCCGACAAGCGCTGGGCCGACCTCGCCTGGGGGCACGAGCTGTACTGCGCCGGCCACCTCATCGAGGCGGCGGTCGCGCACCACGCGTCCACCGGCAAGGGCAGCCTTCTCGGCGTCGCCCGCCGCCTCGCCGACTGCATCGACGCGGCCTTCGGCGAAGGCCCCGGGAAGATCCGCGCGGCCTGCGGCCACCCCGAGATCGAGCTCGCGCTCTACCGGCTCTGGCGCGCCACGGGCGAGGCCCGCTACCGCGACCTCGCCTCCTTCTTCGTGCGCGAGCGCGGCCGGGATCCCGGGGCATTCGTGGACAAGGAGCCCCTGGGCTTCGACATACCGAAGACCAAGGCCTTCCGCGCGGACTACTTCGTCGGCCACGCTCCGGCCCGCGACCTGCGCGAGGCCGCGGGGCACGCCGTCCGGGCGATGTACTTCTACTCCGCCATGGCGGACGAGTGCGCCGAGACCGGCGACCGGGAGCTCCTCGACGCGTTGCGCGAACTATGGGACAGCCTGGAGCGCCGCCGCATGTACGTCACCGGGGGGATCGGCTCCCAGGCCCAGGGGGAGCGCTTCACCGTCGACTACGACCTGCCGCCCGACACCGCCTACGCCGAGACCTGCGCGTCCGTCGGCTCGGCCTTCTGGGCCTCGCGCATGACGGCGATCGATCCGGACGGCCGCTACGCCGACGCCGTCGAGCGGGCCGCGTACAACGGGGCCCTCTCGGGGGTCTCCCTCGACGGCCGGAAGTACTTCTACGTGAATCCCCTCGAGTCCGATCCCGCCGTCGCGGCGGCCCGGGCCGACCTCGAGCACGTGATGCCCCGGCGCGTCGCCTGGCTCGGCTGCTCCTGCTGCCCGCCGAACATCGCCCGCTTCATCGCCTCCTTCCCCGCCTACGCCTACGGCGCGGGCGGAGACGCGGCCTGGGTGCACCAGTACGTCGAGGGCGAGGCGAGCTTCGAGCTCGGGGGATCGAGGCTCTCCCTCTCGGTCTCCACGGACTACCCCTGGTTCGGCGAGGTGCGGCTTCGGCTGGGACTCGCGGCGCCGGCCTCCTTCGCCCTCAAGCTCCGGGTGCCCGGCTGGTGCGGGTCCTTCACCTGCTCCGTGAACGGCCGGCCCCTCGGCCCCGCCGAGCTGCCGGTGGAGCGGGGCTACCTCGGCATCCGGAGGGAGTGGCGCGGCGGCGACTCGGTCGTCCTCTCCCTCGACATGGCCCCGCGCTTCCTTCGTGCCCACGACTCGGTCGCCGAGCTCGCGGGGCGGCTCGCGATCCAGCGGGGCCCCCTGGTCTACTGCTTCGAGGAGATCGACGCCGGGAAGGGACTCCACGAGCTCGAGCTCGATCCCGAGGGCCCGGTCGAGGCCGAGTTCGACGCCGACCTCATGGGCGGGAGCGTGCGGATCGAGGCCTCGGGCTATCGCGTAACGCGGGAGCGCCGGGACGGGCCAGGCTCCCCGCTCTACGCCCCCTACGCGGGCGATCGGGAGCGGCGAAGGGCGGTCAAGCTCGTCGCGGTGCCCTACCACCAGTGGGGCAACCGCGCTCCCGGCCAGGAGATGCGGGTCTGGCTGCGCTCCGCGCGGCCGCTCTAGCGGGCCATCGGGCTAGCGCTTCAGCGCCTGGTCGAGGAGGACGGCGAGGATGATCACGCAGCCCTTGGCGATGAGCTGGAAGAAGGGGCTCACGTTCAGGAGGTTGAAGCCGTTGTTCAGGACCCCGATGATGAAGACGCCGACCATCGTGCCCCAGAGCTTGCCCTTGCCGCCCATGAGGCTCGTGCCGCCGAGCACCACCGCGGCGATGGCGTCGAGCTCGAAGCCCTCGCCGGTATTCGGCTGGGCCGAGCCGAGCCTGGCCGCCAGGACCATGCCCCCGATGCCGCAGTAAAGGCCGCTCAGCAGGTAGACGAAGCTCTTGACCCGCGCGACCTTGATGCCCGACAGGCGCGCGGCCTCCTCGTTGCCGCCCGTCGCGTAGATGTACGAGCCCAGGGGCGTGCGGCGGAGGAGGAAGTAGGTGAGGCCCAGCACCAGCGCCATGATGAGGATGGGCGCGGGCACGCCTAGGAGGTTGCCTTCGCCGATCCAGCGGTAGGGGCTGTCGAAGCGCACGATCGGCTGGCCCGCGGTCATGACGAGCGCGCCCCCCCGGGCCACCGTGAGCATGGCCAGGGTGGCGATGAAGGGCGGGATCCCGCAGTAGGCCACGAAGAGGCCGGTGACGAGGCCGGCTCCCGATCCGACGGCCAGCCCGGCCGCGAGGCCCAGGCCGTCCGAGCCCGTGGCTGCCATGGAGAGGATGCCCGCGCAGCCGGACAGGGCCACGAGGGAGCCGACCGAGAGGTCGATGCCCCCGGTGATGACCACCAGCGTCATGCCCATGGCGATGATGGCGTTGATGGAGACCTGCCGGGCGATGTTCACCAGGTTGCCCAGGGACAGGAAGCGATCGGACAGGAGCCCCATCGCCAGGCCGATGCCGACGAGGCCGAAGAGGCTCCCGTAGTCCTTCCAGTTGATCCGTTTCTCCATGGCCCTAGGCTCCTTCCCGCGCGATGCAGGTCATGATGGTCTCCTGGTCGGCGCTCCCCCCGGGATACTCCGCCAGGATGCGCTGGTCGCGCATGACGTAGATGCGGTCGCTCATGGCGATGAGCTCGGGCAGGTCGGAGGAGATCATGAGCACCGCCTTGCCCTGCCGGGTGAGCTCGTTCATGATCGTGTACATCTCCAGCTTCGCCCCGACGTCGATCCCGCGGGTAGGCTCGTCGAGGATGAGGAGCTCGCATTCCCTCGCGAGCCACTTCGCGAGCACGACCTTCTGCTGGTTGCCCCCGCTCAGGCGGAGCACCGCTTGCTCGATCGAGGGGGTCTGTATGCCGAGCCTGCGGACCTGCTCCCCGGCGATCCGGCGCTGCCCGGCCCGGTCCATCCCGTAGCCGCGGAACAGCCTGTCCAGGATGGGCAGGGTGACGTTCTCCCGGAGGCTCATGCCGAGGACCAGCCCCTGCTCCTTGCGGTCCTCGGGCACCATGCCGATGCCCATGCCGATCGCCTCGGCCGGGCTGCCCGGCCGCGCCGGCGAGCCCTTCCACGTCACCCGCTCGAAGCGGCGCGGATCGGCGCCGAAGGCCCGCCGCGCCAGCTCGGTCCGGCCCGCCCCGACCAGGCCGGCGAGGCCGACCACCTCCGACCTGCGCACGACGAGGGGTATCCCCTCGAAGCCGCCTACGTTCGCCAGCTCGAGGATGGCCTCGCCGGGGGGCCTCCGCTCCTTGGGATAATGCTCGGAGATCTCGCGCCCCACCATCATGCGGACGACCTCGGCCATGCCGGTCCCTGCCGTGGCCCGCGTGCCCACGAGGCGGCCGTCGCGCAGGACGGAGAGCCGGTCGGTGATCTCGAAGAGCTCCTCCATCCGGTGCGATACGTACACGATGGTGACGCCGCCCGCCTTGAGGGTCCTGATCGTGTCGAAGAGGGCCCCGACGTCCTTGTCGGAGAGGGGCGCGCTCGGCTCGTCCATGAGGACGATCCGGGAGCGGCGGGCGAGGGCGCGGGCAATCTCGACGAACTGCTTCTCCGCGACCGACAGGCCGGCCACGACCCGCCTCGGGTCGAGGTCGCAGCGCAGCTGGTCCAGGACGCCCCGGGCCTCGCGGCGCATGCGACCGCGGTCGAGCACGAGGCCGGAGCCGACCCGGGACTCGAGGCCCAGGAAGATGTTCTGGGCGACGTCGAGCTGGGGGACGAGGCTGAACTCCTGGTAGATGACCGCGATGCCCAGCTCCTGGCTGCCCCGCGGCCCCGCGATCGAGACGGGGCGGCCGTCCACGAGGACCTGCCCGCCGTCGGCCTGGATCGCGCCGCTCAGGATCTTGAGGAGGGTGGACTTGCCCGCCCCGTTCTCGCCCACGAGGCCGTGCACCTCGCCCGGCAGGAGGTCGAAGTCCACCCCGTCGAGGGCCAGGACGCCCGGGTACGCCTTCACGATGCCGCGCATCTCGAGCGCGGGGGCGGGCCGGGACTCGGGCCCCGGCCCGCCCGAAGGGCACTCGCTCACTTCGTGATGTAGCTGACGGGCATGATCGAGCGCACGGGGACGGACATCTCGCCGCTCTCGAGCCACTTGGCGTAGAGCACCCCCAGCCTGCCTATGTCCCCCGGGGGCAGGGAGATCGTCATGGAGAGGTCGCCGCCCTTGACCGCGGCCACCGCGTCCTTGTTCGCGTCCATGCCGGTGATGAGGATGCCGGAGCGCTTGGCGGCCTTGACCGCGGCCAGGGCCCCCATGGCCATCTCGTCGTTGAAGCAGTAGACGGCGTCGATCTTGGGCTGGGCCTGCAGGATGTTCTCCATGACGCCCATCGCCTTGGCGCGGTCGTAGTGGCCGCTCTGCTGGGCGACGATCTTGATGCCCGGGTGCTTCGGGAACTCCTCGGCGGCGCCCTTCTTGCGGTCCTCGGAGGAGGCCGCGCCCGGTATCCCCTCGAGGATGACGACGTTGCCCTTCTCGCCGAGCCGCTTCGCGAGCCATTGGGCGCCGAGCGCGCCGATCACCACGTTGTCCGTCCCGATGTGGGAGACGACCGCCGAGCTGGCGATGGCCCTCTGCAAGGTGATGACGGGGATGCCCGCCTTCCCCGCCTTCTCGATGACCGCCGCCGCGCCGTCGTGGGTGGCGTTGATGAGGAGCACGTCGACCTTCTTCTGGATGAGGTCCTCGACGTCGGCGATCTGCTTATCCAGCTTGTCGGCCGCGTTCAGGACGACCGACTCGAAGCCGGATTCCGCCGCCTGGGCTTTGACGCCTTCGGCCATCGCGACGTAGAAGGGATTGGACTGGGTGGAGATGGACAGGCCGATGACCGGCTTCTCGGCCGAGGCGAAGCTCGTCAGGGCGAGGGCCATGACGACGAGAGCCAAGACGCGTCCGCTCGCGCGATTCATGATGACCTCCTTGATCGAGAGCGTGAGACGAGCCCCGGACCTGGCGCCAAGCCCGGGCTTGCCGATTTTGGCATTTCATATTATAAAATCCAATTGATTGTTTGTCAATTTTTTTTCTGGCGCGCGGATGCCGCCCCGGGCGGGGCCCCGACGGCCGGGCCCCCCGGAGCCCGGGCCTTCCGCCCGGCCGAGCTTCGTGCTAGAGTGCGCGCCGCGGGGGAGAGGCGGGGGCGACATGAAGAAGAGCGATACGTCCATCATCCATTCGCTGGATAAGGGGCTGTTCCTCCTCGAGACGGTGGAGCAGGCCGCCCAGCCGGTCAGCCTGCAGGAGCTGTGGGAGACCCTGAAGTGGGACAAGGCCACCATCTACCGGCTGCTCGTGACCCTCGAGAAGCGCGGCTACATCCACCGCGACCCGAAGGACCGCAGGTACAGCCTGGGGATGAAGATCTACGCCCTGTACGACTCGATGATCCGGAGCCTGGACCTGCAGCAGATCACCAAGACCTACCTCGACCTCCTCGCCAAGAAGACGGGGCAGAGCGCCCACCTGGCGGTGGCCGTCGGCAACCGCATCGTGTTCATCGACCGCTCGGTCGGCTCGGAGGTGCTCTCCGTGAACACGCAGATCGGGGCCAGCGAACCGCTCCATTGCACCGCCCTGGGCAAGGCCTTCCTCGCGTACTCCGAGCCGGAGAAGCGCGACGAGCTCCTCGCGGGGCCCCTCGAGAAGTTCACGGCCAAGACGATCTCCAACAAGCGCGATATCCCGAAGGAGATGGCCGTCATCAAGGCCCGGGGCTACGCGGTGGACGACGAGGAGTACACCGAGGGCATCCTGTGCGTCGCCTCGCCCATACTGAACTCCCAAGGGCAGCCGATAGCCATGATGGGCATATCCGGCCTCAAGAACCGCATGAGCGCGGAGCGGGTCGCGGAATACGGCTCGCTGATCAGCAAGAACGCCTGCGAGGTATCGCGCAAATTCGGCTACGGGAAGGGCTAGCCCGGGCCCGTCCGCGGCCTGATTGCCCTGCCCTTCCTACCTCTGCCCGTAGTACGCGCCCGGCCCGTGCTTGCGCTCCCAGTGCTTGCGCAGGACGTGCTCGGGCAGGGGCGCGGCGCCCGGGTCCAGGCCGAGGGTGAGGATGGCCATGCGCGCCAGCTCCTCGAGGGCGGCGGCGTTCCGCACCGCGGCCATCGCCGAGCCCCCCCAGGCGAAGGGCCCGTGCCCCGCGACGAGGACCATCGGGTCGTGGCGTGGGTCCAGGCCGCGCTCCGCGAAGGTCCGGACGATGAGCTCGCCCGTGCAAAGCTCGTAGTCCCGCTCGACCTCCTCAGGCAGTATCATGGCCGTGCAGGGCACGGCCTCGGCTGACTGGTCGGCGTGGGTCGTGCCGAGGCAGGGGATGTCGCGGCGAGCCTGAGCCCAGGCGGCGGCGTGGGCCGAGTGGGTGTGGCAGACGCCGCGGATCCCCTTCCAGGCGCGGTAGAGCGCGAGGTGGGTCTTCGTGTCCGAGGAGGGCCGCTTATCGCCCTCGATCACCTTCCCCTCGAGGTCGACCACGACCATGTCCTCGAGGCCGAGCTCGCCGTACTCGACGCCGGAGGGCTTGATGGCGAAAGCGCCGAGCTCCGGATCGAAGGCCGAGGCGTTGCCCCAGGTGAGGATGGCCAGGCCCAGCTTGGGGATCTCGAGGTTGGCGGCGAGGGCCTCGGCCTTGAGCGCGCCGAAGCGGCCCGGGCCGCCCCGGCGCTTTGCTGTTTCGCCCATCGCGCCGCTCAACGGCCGAGGCGGTAGGCCGCCTCGTTCCAGCGGATCTCCTTGCGGAAATCCTCGGGATCGGAGCCGGCGCCGATGACCAGGCACTCGATGCCGGCCATCTCCGCGTAGTCGCGGAGCCACTCGGTCTTGATGCTCCGCGAGTAGACCGTGTGGTGGGCTCCGCCGGCGAGGATCCAGCACTCGGCCCCGCGGCAGAGGTCGGGCTTGGGCTTCCACATGACGCGGGCCACGGGGAGCTTGGGCATGGGGGCGTAGGGCTCGACCGCCTCGACCTCGTTGACGATCATGCGGAAGCGGTCCCCGAGGTCGACGATGGTCGCGTTGAGCGCCTCGCCGGCGGCGCCGTCGAAGACCAGGCGCGCGGGATCGGCCTTGCCGCCGATGCCGAGGGGATGGACCTCGAGCCGGGGGCGCTTGGCCGCGACGCTCGGGCAGACCTCGAGCATGTGGGCGCCGAGCTCGGCCTCGCGGCCCGGCTCGAAATGGTAGGTGTAGTCCTCCATGAAGGAGGTGCCGCCGCTTAGGCCCGCCTCCATGACCTTGGCGCAGCGCAGGAGGGCGGCGGTCTTCCAGTCGCCCTCGGCCCCGAAGCCGTAGCCGTCCGCCATGAGGCGCTGCGAGGCGAGGCCGGGGAGCTGGGGCAGGCCCGCGAGGTCCTCGAAGGTGGTGACGAAGGCCTTGGCTCCCCGCGCGTCGAGGAAGCCGCGCATGCCGAGCTCGATGCGGGCCTGCTCGCGCACGCGCTCGAGCCCCGCGCCCGAGAGGGCGTCGGAGGCGACCTCGTACTCCTCGCGATAGGCCTTCACGAGGGCCTCGACCGCCTGGGGCTCGACCTTGGCCACCGCCTCGGCCAGGGCCCCGAGGCCCCAGCCGTTGACCTGCCAGCCGAAGGCGAGCTGGGCCGAGACCTTGTTGCCCTCGGTGACCGCGACCTCGCGCATGTTGTCGCCGAAGCGCGCCACCTTGAGGGAGCGGCCCTCGGCGAAGCCCGCGGCCGCGCGCATCCAGCCCGAGAGCTTCCCGGCGACGCGCGGATCCTGCCAATGGCCGACCACGACCTTGCGCGGGAGGCGCATCTTGGCGTAGATGAAGCCGTGCTCCCGGTCGCCGTGGGCCGACTGGTTCAGGTTCATGAAGTCCATGTCGATCGCGGCCCAGGGGATGTCGCGGTTGTACTGGGTGTGAAGGTGGCAGATGGGCCGATTCAGCTCGGCGAGGCCGGCGATCCACATCTTCGAGGGGCTGAAGGTGTGCATCCAGGTCACGATGCCCGCGCAGGCGGGATCGGCGTTGGCGGCGCGCATCGTCTCGAGGATCCCCTCGGGGCCCTTGAGCACGGGCTTCCAGACGAGCTTGCACGGCAGGATCGCGTCGAGGCCCGCGACCATGGCGCGGGAATCGGCGTCGACCTGCTTCAGGGTCTCGGGGCCGTAGAGGTCCTGGCTGCCGGTCAGGAACCAGAACTCGCGCTTCTTGAGGTCGATCATGATAGCTCCTCCTCGCTTTCCCTTATCTCAGCGCGGCGACCGCCGCGGTCTCGATCGCCAGGCACCCGCGGTAGCGCCCGAGGTAGGCCTCGAAGCCGGCGAGGTCCTCGGGCAGGGGCCGGCATGGCGCGCCGACGCTGCCGGCGATCTTGGAATCCAGGTACTCGGGCAGGGCCTGGGCCTTGTCCTCGCGGATCAGGAAGGCCGCCAGGAGGGCCATGCCCCAGGCCCCGCCCTCGCCCGCGGAGGCGGGTATGCTCACCGGGATGCCGGTGGCCGCGGCCATGACGCGTTGCCCGACCTCGGCCGTCTTGAAGAAGCCGCCGTGGCCGCGGATCTCGTCGACTTGCACGCCCTCCTCCTTCACGAGGATGTCGAGGCCGATCCGCAGGGCGCAGAGGGAGGAATACAGGAGCGAGCGGACGAGGTTCTCCACGGTGAAGGAGTCGCCGGGCTTCCGGACGAAGAGCGGCCGGCCCTCGGCGAAGCCGGTCAGGTGCTCCCCCGAGACGTAGCTGACGTGGACGAGGCCCCCGGCGTCGCCCTCGCCGCCGAGCGCGGCCCGGAAGACGCGGCCGTACAGCTCGTCCGTCGTGAAGTCGGCGCCCAGGAGCCTGGCGGCCCCGCCCAGGACCGACATCCAGGCGTCGAGGTCCGAGGAGCAGTTGTTGGAGTGGGCCATGGCGACGCTCTTGCCGTCCGGCGTGACCACGATATCGATCTCGGGGCGGGCCCGGGAGAGGCCCTTCTCGAGGACGAGCATGGCGAAGACCGAGGTCCCGGCCGAGACGTTGCCCGTGCGCGGCCGCACGCTGTTCGTCGCGACCATGCCGGTGCCCGCGTCGCCCTCGGGCGGGCAGCAGGGGATCCCGGCGGCGAGGGCCCCGGTGGGGTCGACCAGGCGGGCCCCCGCCGCGCTGAGGCGGCCGGCCTCGGCGCCGGCGGGCAGGACCTCGGGGAGGATGTCCCGGAGCTTCCAGGGATAGCCTCGCCCGGCGACCGCGGCGTCGAACTTGCGGACCATCGCCTCGTCGTAGCCGAGCGTCGCGGTGTCGATGGGGAAGACGCCCGAGGCCTCGTCCAGGCCGAGGACGAAGCGGCCCGTGAGCTTCCAGTGCACGTAGCCGGCCAGGGTCGTCAGGTAGGCTATGTCCTTGACGTGGTCCTGGCCGTCGAGGATGGACTGGTACAAGTGGGCGATCGTCCAGCGCTGCGGTATGGCGAAATCGAAGAGGCCCGTCAGCTTGGCCGCCGCCTCGCCGGTGATGTTGTTGCGCCAGGTCCGGAAGGGCGTGAGGAGCTCGCCGTCCTTGCCCAG
>Ga0209310_1000428_pt1 | contig 48350 bp, 47 predicted proteins | sample AD_UKC030_MetaG_FD_184415 | JGI IMG/M metagenome (GOLD analysis project Ga0209310, IMG submission 184415) | Active sludge microbial communities of municipal wastewater-treating anaerobic digesters from USA - AD_UKC030_MetaG (SPAdes) (version 2) | ecosystem: Engineered > Bioreactor > Anaerobic >...
GCTCGGCCGACGTGCTCGAGCTGGCCGGCCAGTTCGTGATCGAGGCTTCCACCTCGCCGCGCCAGCTCGGCGAGTTCTTCACCGAGACGGTGCGGCTGCTGCTGGCGCAGGCGCAAGAAGTCGGGGCCGAAGACCTGGCACGCGCGCGCCGCCAGATCCTGGTGCGCCACCTGCGCCAGCTCGACCGGCCCGCGCAGCGGCTCGAAGCGGCAGCGCTCGAGCTGCTGGCGACCGGCCGCGTGCGCAGCCACGCCGAGGTGCTGGCGGCGCTGCAGGCGGTCAGCGCCGCGCAGGTGCGCGACTGCTTCGCCGCGATGATCGCCGCCGGCGCCGCGGTGGCGGTAGCCGGCAAGCTGCCGCGCGGCACCGACGAGCAACTGCGTCGGCTGGCCGCGCCGCTGCTGCATGCGCGCCCGCCCGGCCGGGCGCCGGCCGGACGGCGGCGCTTCTTCGCGGCCGTCGATCGAAGCTGAGCGCCGCTGCGGCCGACCGCCGCGCTGCACCCGCACTCCTGCGGTCTGGCGGTCCGCCCCGAACAGCCGCGGCCGTCGCGCTGCGGCCGCCACGCGACAACCGTCACGCGACGGCCGCGGCAACCCGGCCTCGCGGACGCCCTCAGGCGGTGGGCAGCTTGTAGTCCTTGAACATGTCGCGCAGCTTGTTCTTCTGCATCTTGCCGGTGGCGCCCAGCGGGATCGCGTCGACGAACACCACGTCGTCGGGCGTCCACCACTTGGCGATCTTGCCGTCGAAGAACTTCAGCATCTCGTCGCGCGTGAGCTCGGCACCGGGCTTCTTCACCACCACCAGCAGCGGCCGCTCGTCCCACTTCGGGTGATGCGCGGCGATGCACGCCGCCATCGCCACCGCCGGGTGCGCCATCGCGATGTTCTCCAGGTCGATCGAGCCGATCCACTCGCCGCCCGACTTGATCACGTCCTTCGCCCGGTCGGTAATCTGCATGAAGCCGTCGGCGTCGATCAGGCTCACGTCGCCGGTGGGGAACCAGCCGTCCACCAGCGGGTCGCCGCCTTCGCCCTTGAAGTACTGCGACACCACCCAGGGCCCCTTGACCAACAGCTCGCCGCTGGCCTTGCCGTCGAAGGGCAGCTCCGCGCCGTCGGAATCCACGATCTTCATGTCCAGCCCGAAGACGGCGCGGCCCTGCTTGGCCTGCACCGCGCGCTGCTCGGCCGGCGACAGGCCCAGCTGGCGCGGCTTCAGGGTGCACACCGCGCCCAGCGGGCTGGTCTCGGTCATGCCCCACGCGTGCAGCACGCGCACGTTGTACTTTTCTTCGAAGATGTCGATCATCGCCGGCGGGCAGGCCGAGCCGCCGATGACGGTGCGCTTCATCGTGCTGAACTTCAGGTTGTTGGCCTCGGTGTAGGCCAGCAGCCCCTGCCAGACGGTGGGCACGCCGGCCGACATCGTGACGCCCTCGCCTTCGAACAGCTCGTACAGGCTCTTGCCGTCCATCCCCGCGCCCGGATAGACCAGCTTCGCGCCCACCAGCGCGGCCCCGTAGGGCAGCCCCCAGGCATTGACGTGGAACATCGGCACGACCGGCAGGATCACGTCGCGCGCCGACGAGCCCAGCGAATCGGGCAGCGCGCCGGCATAGGCGTGCAGGATGGTCGAGCGGTGGCTGTAGAGCACGCCCTTGGGGTTGCCGGTGGTGCCCGAGGTGTAGCACAGCGAGCTGGCGCTGTTCTCGTCGAACTGGGGCCAGTCGTAGCGGTCGTCCTGCGCGTCGAGCAGATCCTCGTAGCACAGCAGACCCGGCACCTTGGTCTGCGCCGGCATGTGCGCGCGGTCGGTCATCAGCACGAAGTGCTTGATCGTCTTCACCCTCGAGGCCACCGCCTCGACCAGCGGCAGGAAGGTCAGGTCGAAGAACAGGGCCTGGTCCTCGGCATGGTCGGCGATATAGACCACCTGGTCCGGGTGCAGGCGCGGGTTCAGCGTGTGCAGCACCGCGCCCGAGCCGGAGACGCCGTAGTACAGCTCCATGTGGCGATAGCCGTTCCAGGCCAGCGTGCCCACCGTCTGGCCGGGCTTGACGCCCAGGGCGGCCAGCGCCTTGGCCAGCTTGCGCGAACGCGCCGCCAGGTCCTTGTAGGTATAGCGGTGGATGTCGCCTTCGACGCGGCGCGAGACGATCTGCTGCTCGCTGTGGTGGCGCTCGGCGTGCACGAGGAGGTTGGAGATCAGCAGCGGGTGCTGTTGCATCAGGCCGTTCATGGTCTTTCCTTCGGGTTGAATGAGTGCCGTTGTCCCACGGCGCGAGTTGCGCAGTGTGCCTCAAGCCGCCCGGCCGGCGACGGCGCCGGCGCTGCGGCAAAGGCGCTTCGATCGGCCTTGGGCCGCACCCAGGCAGGCGAAGCGGCGCGCCCGATGCGTGACGCGGCGGCGCGAATGCGCTCTCAGCTCAATCCCGCGACCGGCAGCGCCGCGCCGTGCACCGCGCGCGCTTCGTCCGAGGCGAGGAAGCGGATCACCCGGGCCAGGTCTTGCGGCGCCACCCAGCGCGCCGGGTCGGCATCGGGCATCGCCGCGCGGTTCTCGGGCGTGTCGATGATCGTCGGCAGCACGCAGTTGACGTTGATGCGCCGGTCGCGCAGTTCAGCGGCCATCGCCTCGGTCAGGCGGACGACGGCGTCCTTGGCCACGCAGTAGGCCGCCATGCCGGCCTGGCCCTGGCGGGCGGCAAAGGCGGCGACGTTGACGATGTGCCCTCCCCCCTGGCGCAGCATCGCCGGCACCACGGCCCGCGCCGTGTGCAGCAGCGTGCGCGCGTTGAGGTCGAGCAGCCAGTCCCAGGTCGCGTCGCTGGTCTGGTGCACCGGCTCGCCCATGCGAAAGCCCCCGGCCAGGTTGCAGAGCACGTCGATGCGGCCGAAACGGCCGAGTGCCGCGTCGACGCCGGCCTGCAATTGCGCCGCATCGAGCAGGTTGGCCGGCACGAACATCCGCGCGTCGCCTTCGGCGCCGAAGGCGCGCTCGAGCGCGTCGCGCCGCAGGCCGAGCAGCACCAGGTTCGCGCCGTCGTCGGCGAAGGCCGCGGCGACCGCGCGGCCCAGATTGCCGGCGGCGCCGGTGATCATCACGGTGCGCGGGGTCATCGTCATGCCGCCGCTCCTGCCGCCGCACGGCGGCTGGCGGCGTAGCGGCCGGTGCCGCGCCCGAGCACGCGGTCGGTGGCCAGCACCTCGCCCGGCTCGATCTCGGGCTGGCCTTCGATGCGCCGGTACAGCGGCAGGAAGTCGATGCGCGCCAGCTCGAGCAGCTCGTCCAGGCTGCCGAGCACGAAGTAGCTCTCCTGGAAGTCGTCGATGCGGTAGCGGGTGCGCATCACCCGCTCCAGCTCGAAGCGGATGCGGTTGGGCGACGCGTCGTCGAGCGCGAACACGCTCTCGGTGGCCGAGCTGGCGATGCCCGCGCCGTAGATGCGCAGGCCGTCGCGCTGCTGCACCAGGCCGAACTCGACCGTGTACCAGTACACGCGTGCCAGCTGCGTCAAGTGCCCCAAGGCCTTGGCGCGCAGGCCGCCTTCGCCGTAGGCCTGGATGTAGTCGGCGATCACCGGATTCATCAGCATCGGCACATGGCCGAAGACGTCGTGGAAGACGTCAGGCTCTTCCAGGTAGTCGAGCTCGTGGGGTTTGCGGATGAAGTTGCCCGAAGGGAAGCGCCGGTTCGCCAAGTGCTCGAAGAACACCTCGTCGGGCACCAGACCCGGCACCGCGACCACCTGCCAGCCGGTGCGCTTCATCAGCACCTCGGACAGGCGGCGGAAGTCGGGGATCTGGTCGGCGCCGATCGGCAGCTCGCGCATGCCGGCGACGAATTCATCGCAGGCGCGGCCGATCAGCAGCTTCGTCTGGCGCTCGTACAGCGTCTTCCAGGTCGCGTGCTCCTGCGCGCTGTAGCGCTCCCAGCCCTGGTCGATGGTCCAGTCGGCGTTCTCGGGCTGCGCCTCGGCACCGGCCGCCAGGCCGTGCTTGAGCTTGTCGATCAGCTGGCGTTGCATCAGCGCACTCCTTGCATCGCGGCGAAGCTGCGGTCGGCGAGTTGCGCCATGTCGATGTCGCGCTGCGACAGGCCCTGGCAGTCGTGGGTGCTCAGCGTCAGCTCCACGCGGTTGTAGACGTTGAACCACTCCGGGTGGTGGTCGGCGCGTTCGGCGGCCAGCGCGATGCGCGTCATGAAGGCGAAGGCCTCGCCGAAATCGGCGAAGACGAAGTCGCGGCGGATTGCGCCGCGCTGCTCGTCATGCACCCACTGCGGCAGCGACGCCAGGGCATCGCGGACTTGCTCGGGTTCGAGTTTGCGGATCATGCTCATCCCCATCAAGGTGCTGGCAGCACGGTGGCGCTGCAGTCGCCGAAGCCGATGCGGCGCAAGCCGTCGCGCGCGCAATGGCCGCGCAGCGTGATGCGGTCGCCGTCGAGCAGGAACGTGCGCTGCTCGCCGTTGTGCAACGTGATCGGCCGCTTGCCGCCTTCGCTCAGCTCGAGCATCGAGCCGGCCTGGTCGCGCTGCGGCCCGGACAGCGTGCCCGAGCCGAACAGGTCGCCGCTGTTCAGCGCGCAGCCGCCCACCGTGTGGTGCGCGACCAGCTGCGCCACCGTCCAGTAGGCGGCGTCGGCGAAGTTGGAGCTGGCGATGCGTTCGCCGGCATGCCCGGCCGCGCGCATCGCCGCGGTCTGCAGCCAGACTTCCAGGCCCACGTCGAAGGCGCCGTGCGCACGGTTGTCCGCACTGTCCAGGTAGGGCAGCGGCTCGGGCTCGCCGGCGCCGCGCGCAAAGGGCTTGCGGAAAGGCGCCAGCGCCTCCAGCGTGACGATCCACGGCGAGATGGTGCTGGCGAAGTTCTTCGCCAGGAACGGGCCCAGCGGCTGGTATTCCCAGGCCTGCACGTCGCGCGCGCTCCAGTCGTTGAACAGCGTCAGGCCGAACACATGGTCTTCGGCCTCGGCGATGGGGATCGACTCGCCCATCGCGTTGGGCCGCCCGACGACGATGCCCACTTCGAGCTCCAGGTCCAGCCGCTGCGTCGGCGCGAGGAGCGGCGCGGCGTCGTCCGGCCCTTTCAACTGGCCCATCGGCCGCACGAAGCCGTGGCCGCTGGGCCGGATGGTCGAGGCGCGGCCGTGGTAGCCGATCGGCACCCACTTGTAGTTGGGCAGCAGCGGGTTGTCGGGGCGGAACAGCTTGCCGACCGCGGTTGCATGGTGGATGCCGACGTAGAAGTCGGTGTAGTCGCCGATGTCGCAGGGCAGGCCGAGCTGCACATCCGCCATCGGCCGCAAGGCGCCGCGCCACGCCGCCTGCTGCGCGCTGCCCGCCGTCAGGCCGTCGCTGATCGCGCGCCGCAGCGCCAGCCGCTCGGCGGCCGGTTGCTGCAACAGCCGCGTCATGTCGGCGTGGTCCACGCACCCGGCCTGGCGCAGGTCCAGCACCTGATCGCCGATGGCCACGCCGATGCGCCAGCCGCCATCGCCGGCCGCGCGGAAGCGGCCGAAGGGCAGGTTCTGAATCGGGAAGTCGCTGTCGGCCGCGTTGGCCGACTCGACCCAGCTGCGCCGCGCCGGGTCGTGGGTGGCATCGACGATCGGTTTCATGACTGGAACTCGGGTTGGTGCAGGAAGGCGGCGTGCCTGGGTGCGCGCCTGGTCTTCAACCACTCATCGAGCATGTCCCGCTTGACCGCGTCGAGCCTGGCATGGATCGCGGCCTCGTCGGCATCGGGACAGGCAAGTTCGACACGGTGGCCGTTGGGGTCGAGCAGATAGATCGAGTGGAAGGCGCCGTGGTCGGTGCCGCCCGGCACCGGCACGCCCTCGGCCTCGAGGTGCGCCTGGTACTCGGGCAGCGTCGCGCGGTCCTTGGCCTTGAAGGCGATGTGCTGCACCCGATCGGGCGTGTTCGGGTCGCGGCCCATCGGCGCCTGGGTCGGCAGCTCGAAGAAGGCGGGCACGTTGCCGCCGCCGGCATCGAGGAACACGTGCAGGCAGCGGTCGGGCGCCTGGGTCGAGGGCACGGCGTCCCCGGCGACGGCGGGCACGACGCCCATGTTCGGCATCCGGCCGTACCACTGCACGGTCTGCTTCGCATCGTGGCAGCGGTAGGCGACGTGGTGGATCTTCTCGATTCTCATGCGGACCCCTCGTCCGGCGGGCTGCCGGGCCGCTCCCCCGAGGGGACGCGGCCCGGCCCGGGAGCGGCCCGGCGCACGCCGCGCCGCTTCGCCCCCCTCATGCCTCGGCCTCGGTGGCGATGGCGCCGCGGCGCAGCTGGTCGCGCTCCAGGCTCTCGAACAGCGCCTTGAAGTTGCCTTCGCCGAAGCCTTCGTCGCCCTTGCGCTGGATGAACTCGAAGAACACGGGCCCCAGCAGCGTTTCGCTGAAGATCTGCAGCAGCAGCCGCTTGGCCCCGCCCTGCGTGCTGCCGTCGAGCAGGATGCCGCGCGTCTGCAGCTCCTTCACCGGCTCGCCGTGGCCCGGCAGGCGCTGCTCCAGCATCTCGTAGTACACGTCGTTGGGCGCGGTCAGCAGCGGCACGCCCGCCATCTGCAGCGCGTCGATGCTGGCGTACAGGTCATCGGTGAGCAACGCGATGTGCTGGATGCCCTCGCCGTTGAACTGCATCAGGAACTCTTCGATCTGCCCACCGCCCTGCTTGGCTTCCTCGTTCAGCGGGATGCGGATCAGCCCGTCGGGCGCGGTCATCGCGCGGCTGGTCAGCCCCGTGTATTCGCCCTGGATGTCGAAGTAGCGGATTTCGCGGAAGTTGAACAGCCGCTCGTAGAACGAGCCCCAGTACGCCATGCGGCCGCGGTACACGTTGTGCGTCAGGTGGTCGATGAGTCTGAAGCCGTGGCCCTTGGGGTGCCGGTCCACGCCCGGCAGGAATTCGAAATCGATGTCGTAGATGCTCTTGCCGTCCCGAGCCGGCGCGCGGCCGCCCGAAGCCGGCTCGCCCCCTTGGGGGGTTAGGGGGCTGTCATCGAAGCGGTCGATCAGGTACAGCGGCGCGCCGCCGATGCCCTTGATCGCCGGCAGCTTCAGCTCCATCGGGCCGGTGGGCACGTCCACCGGCTGCGCGCCGAGTTCCAGCGCGCGGTTGTAGGCCTTGTGCGAATCGCGCACGCGGAAGGCCAGCGCGCAGGCGCTGGGCCCGTGCTCGGCGGCGAAGAAACCGGCCAGGCTCTTGGGTTCGCGGTTGACGATGAAGTTGATGTCGCCCTGGCGGTACAGCAGCACGTCCTTGCTGCGATGCTTGGCCACCAGGCTGAAGCCCATCTTCTCGAACAGCGGCTCCAGCACGCCGGCCACCGGCGACGCGAACTCGACGAATTCGAAGCCCATCAGGCCCATCGGGTTGTCGAACAGATCAGCCATGTTCATGCTCCTTCCTTTGCAAACTTTTCAAACTCTTCAAACCAGCTGATCCAGCGCGATCTCGAAGGCCGTGCTGGCGATGCCGTGCCGGCCCTGCGAGCGATCATGGCAGCGTTGCAATGCCCCTGCAATGGTCGCCGACACGTCGCCGAAGATGGCCTCGTCGGAGATCTCGGCGTTGCCCTGCATCAGGAAGGCGAAGGCGCGCGCCATGCCGCAGTTGGCGATGAAGTCGGGGATCACCGCGACCGCGGCGTCGGCCTGCTCGTAGATCGGGCCGTAGAAGATTTCCGGGTCGGCGAAGGGCACGTTGGCGCCGCTGGACACCACCTCCAGCCCGGCGGCGGCCATCGCCTCCACCTGCGCCTTGGTCACCAGGCGCGAGCCGGCGCAGGGCAGGAAGACTTCGGCGCCCAGGCTCCAGATGTGCGCGTTGACCTCGTCGAAGCGCAGCATGCCCTCGGCCTTCAGCTGGTTGCCGTCCTTGTTCAGGAAGAGCGCGCGCACTTCGTCGAAGCCAAAGCCTTCGGGCTTCAGCAGCCCGCCGTTGCGGTCGATGATGCCGACCACCTTGGCCCCGGCCTGCGCCAGGTAGTAGGCCGCCGCCGAGCCGACGTTGCCCCAGCCCTGCACGATGACGCGCTTGCCGGCGGCCAGGCCGCCGTAGATGCGGTAGTAGTGCAGCACCGATTCGGCCACGCCCCAGCCGGTGATCAGATCGGCGACGACGTACTTGCGCTCCACGCTGGGCGTGCAGCGGCTGTCCTCGACCACCTTCTTCACGCCCAGGCGCAGCTGGCCGACCTTCTGGATGCGCTCGCTGTCGCTGGGCCGGAAGTGGCCGTTGACCACGCCTTCCTGCGGATGCCACAGGCCGTAGCCCTCGGTGATGGGGATCACCTCGTGCACCTCGTCGACGTTGAGGTCGCCGCCGGTGCCGTAGTAGGTCTTGAGCAGCGGCGTCACCGCCTTGTACCAGCGGCGCAGCACGCCGTCCTTGCGCGGGTCGGCCGGGTCGAAGTCGATGCCCGACTTGGCGCCGCCGATGGCCGGGCCGGAGACGCTGAACTTGACTTCCATCGTCTTGGCCAGCGACTCGACTTCGCGCCGGTCCAGGCCCTTGCGCATGCGCGTGCCGCCGCCGGCGGCGCCGCCGCGCAGCGAATTGATCACCACCCAGCCGCGGGCCTCGGTCTGGTCGTCGTGCCACTCGAAGACGATCTCCGGGGCCTTGGTTTCGAAACGGGTCAGCAGGTCTTTCATTGCAATCTCGTGAGGGTCTGCGCGCGGCCGCAAGGCCGCGCCGTCATTCAAGCTGGAGCCCCCTGCCCGAGCGGGCGTGGGGAAGCGGCATGGAACGCCGCATCGCGGCGGGCGCCGCGCGCTATGCGGCGAGCAGGAGCCTGTCTTCGTCCAGGCGTTCGCCGCGCGTCTTCTCGAACATGTGCAGCAGGTCCGCCACGTCCATGCCCTTGCGCTGCTCACCCTCGACATCGAGGATCACGCGGCCCTGGTGCAGCATCACCGTGCGGCTGCCGTAGTCCAGCGCCTGGCGCATGCTGTGCGTGACCATCATCGCCGTCAGTTGCGACGACTCGACGATCTTGGCCGTCAGCTCCAGCACGAAGGCGGCGGTCTTCGGGTCCAGCGCCGCGGTGTGCTCGTCGAGCAGCAGGATGCGGCTGGGCTGCAGCGACGCCATCAGCAGGCTCACCGCCTGGCGCTGGCCGCCGGACAGCAGGCCGATGCGGTCGGCCAGCCGGTTCTCCAGCCCCAGCTTCAGGATCGACAGCTTCTCGCGGAACAGCTCGCGCAGCGTCTTGTTCAGCGCGAAGCGCAGGCCGCGCTTCGCGCCGCGCCTCCACGCCAGCGCCATGTTCTCCTCGATCGTCAGCGCCTCGCTGGTGCCGGCCATCGGGTCCTGGAACACGCGCGCCACCATGTCGGCGCGCTGCCACGCGCTCTTGGCGGTGACCTCCTCGCCGTCGATCTTGATCGAGCCGTGGTCGACCTTCAGGTCGCCGCTGACGGCGTTGAGGAAGGTGGACTTGCCGGCGCCGTTGCTGCCGATGACGGTGACGAACTGGCCGGTGGGAATGGTCAGGTCCAGCCCGCGCAGCACGTGGTTCTCGATCGGCGTGCCGGGGTTGAAGGTGATTTCGAGTCCTTGGGCTTGCAGCATGATCAGGCCTCCTTGACGATGGTGGTGGTCGCCGCCTTGGCCCTGCCCGGCAGCAGCCGGGCGAGCTTGCGCTTGTAGGCGGGCACCAGCAGCGCGAAGGCGACGAGCACGGCGGTGACCAGGTTCAGGTCCTGCGCCTGCAATCCGATGAAGTCGCTGTTCAGCGCCAGCGCGATGAAGAAGCGGTACAGCAGCGCACCGACGATGCACGCCGCCGTGGTGACCACCAGGCTGCGCGCCGGCAGGATGGTCTCGCCGATGATCACCGCGGCCAGGCCGATGACGATGGTGCCGATGCCCATCGAGATGTCGGCGCCGCCCTGGGACTGCACGAACAGCGCCCCGGCCAGCGCCACCAGCGCGTTCGACAGCGCCAGTCCGACGATGGTCTGGCGGTCGGTGCTGATGCCCTGGGCGCGCGCCATGCGCGGGTTGCCGCCGGTGGCACGCATCGCCAGCCCGGTTTCGGACGCGAAGAACAGGTCGATCAGGATCTTGGCGGCGATGACGATGACCAGCAGCACCAGCGGCTTGAGCACGTACTCGGGCAGGCCGACGAACTCGAAGCGGCTGAAGACGGTCGGGTCGTTGATCAGCGCCACGTTGGGCTTGCCCATGATGCGCAGGTTGATCGAGTACAGCGCGATCATCACCAGGATGCTGGCCAGCAGCTGCATGATGCGCAGGCGCACGTTCAGCCAGGCAGTGAGCGCGCCGGCGGCCGAGCCGGCAACGACCGCCGCCGCTGTGGCGGCGAAGGGGTCGATGCCGGCGACGATCAGCGCCGCGGCCACCGCGCCGCCGAGCGGGAAGCTGCCGTCGACCGTGAGGTCGGGGAAGTTGATGACGCGGAACGAGAGGTGGACGCCGAGCGCGACCAGGCCGAAGATCAGGCCGATCTCGATCGCGCCCATCGATGCGATGAGGGACATGGGGCAATCCTTTGGGGTGAGCGTGGCCCGGCGCGCGCGGCGCGCCAGGCACTTCGGGGCGATGAGCGGCGGCGCCCGCCGGGCACCGGCCGTGGGCTCAGGGCGTCAGCGCACCACCACCTTGGCCGTCTTGAGCAGTTCGTCCGACAGCGCGATGCCCTGCTTCTGCGCGGCCGCGGGGTTGACGAACAGCTCGAAGCTCGGGCTGGTCTGCGACGCGATCTTGCCCGGCGCTTCGCCGTTGAGGATGCGCACCACGACCTTGCCGGTCTGGCGGCCGATGTCGTAGTAGTTCAGGCCCAGCGCTGCGACTGCGCCGCGCTTGACGGCGTCGGTGTCGGCGGCGACGACCGGGATCTTCGATGCCTGCGCCACCTTGACGATGCCTTCGAAGGCCGACATCACGTTGTTGTCGGTGGGCGCGTAGATGACGTCGACCTTGCCGACCAGGCTCTGTGCGGCGCTGGCGACGTCGACGCTGCGCGCGGCCGGGGCTTCGACCAGCACGAAGCCGACTTCGGGCGCGGCCTTCTTCAGCGCCTCGACGATGGCCACCGAATTGGCTTCGCCGGGGCTGTAGATGACGCCGACGCGCTTGGCGCCCGGCACCACCTTCCTGATCAGTTCCAGGTGCTTCGGCAACGGCGACATGTCGGACACGCCGGTGACGTTGGTACCCGACGCGTCCCAGGTCTTCACCAGCTTGGCCGCGACCGGGTCGGTGACGGCGCTGTAGACCACCGGGATGTCCTTGGTGGCGGCGACCACGGCCTGCGCCGACGGCGTCGCGATGGCAACGATGGCGTCGGGCCTGGCGCCGACGTACTTGCGCGCGATCTGCGCGGCGGTGCCGGTGTTGCCCTGGGCGCTCTGGTACTCGTACTGCAGGTTCTTGCCGGGCTCGTAGCCGGCGGCCTTCAGCTCGTCGCGCACGCCGTCGCGCACCGCGTCGAGGGCCTGGTGTTCGACGATGGCGGTGACGGCCACCGACTTCTGGGCGGCATGGGCCAGCGGGACGCAGGCGGCCAGCGCAAGCGCGAGCACGGTACGGCGGGCACGAAGGAAAGGATGTTGCACGAATGTCTCCTGGAACGATGGGGCCCTGTAGGGCGCAGATGGGGACATGCTGGGCCGCGTGGGCCTCTTGAACCCACGCACGGCGCCGCTGTCCGCAGGCAGAATTCTGGGCGCCGGACCACGGAATGGGTTTTCGTCGCGGGCCAGGGCAAACCCTGAAACACGAAACGACCTTCCGCAAACAGCGCACTTCAGGAGACGATCTTGTATGACCTTGATCTGGATCGAATCGACCGCAAGATCCTGGGCTTTCTGCAGGCCAATGGACGTGCATCAAACCTGGAGCTGGCCGAAGCGGTAGGGCTGTCGCCGGCGCAGTGCCACCGGCGCCACCGCCGCCTGGAGGAACAGGGCTTCATCAGCGGCTACGCGACGCGGCTGAATGCCGCGAAGCTGAACCTGGGCGTGACCGCGTTCATCGAGGTCACGATGGAAAAGGGGCACCTGCGCGACCTGAAGAAGTTCACCGACGTGGTCGTCGGCATCCCCCAGATCCTGGAGTGCTATTCGGTCACCGGCGACTTCGACTACGTGATCAAGGTGGTCGCACGCGACCTGAAGTCGCTGTCGCAGTTCCTGATGGAGCAGCTGATCCGGTTGCCGGGCGTCAACAGCGTGCGCTCGAGCATCTGCCTGGACGAAGTCAAGTTCAGCATCGCGCTGCCGCTGCCCGAATGAGCCGGCGCAGGCCGCTGCGGCAGCCGGCCGACCGGCAGCGGCCTCGGGGGCCCGGCGCCGCGGGGCGCTTGCGCCGGCCGGCTTGCGGATCGGCGCCGCGGCATCCGCGCGTCAATGGGCCGGGACGCCGCCGGGGGCGGAGGCGACGCGCGGCCCGCGCCCGGCCGATGCGTAGAACAGCGCCGCCGCGATGACCAGGATGTCGGTGCCCAGCAGCACGTAGGTCAGCGCATGGCCCGCGCCGGCCGCGTGCATGCGGTCGCTGATCGCACCCACCACCAGGTTGCCGATCGCGATCGCGAACACGTTGATCAGCAGCATCGTGATGCCGGTGATGGTCGAGCGCATCGCGTCGGGCGTCAGCCCCTGGATCAGCGCGAGCGACGGGCCGTAGGTCGCCAGCGGCAGGAAGAAGCCCGCGCACATGCCGGCGTAGAACAGCGCCGAGCCCGCATCGGCAAAGCGGTAGGCCACCATCAGCGGGCCGCAGACCAGGATCAGCAGCACGACGAAGCCGGCATGGCCGCCGGGCAGGCGCCGGGCCAGGCGGTCGCTGAGCACGCCGCCGACCACCGAACCGAGCACGCCGAAGACGATGCCGATCAGGCCGATTTTCTGCGCCATCGCCGCGGCGTCGAGGCCGCGTTCGCGCACCAGCCACAGCTGCGCAAAGGCGATGCCGACGAAGGCCAGGTGCACGAGCACGAAGCCGATCACCGTGTTCGCCACCGTCGAATCGGTGCGCATCAGGCCGATGACGTTGCGCAGCTGCTGCCTGAACGGCGCCCCGCGTTCGGCATCGCCCAGCCGGCTGCGGTCGTCCTTCAGCAGCAGCGCGGCCAGGCCGATGACGCCGCCGATCACGCCCAGCGCGTGGAAGCTGCCGCGCCAGCCGAGGCTCGTGCCCAGCACGCCGGCCAGCACGAAGGCCAGCCCGAGGCCGACCGGAATGCCCATGAAGAACACCCCGACCGCGGTGCCGGCGCGGCGTTGGCTGAACAGTTCCATCAGCAGCGACACCGCGGCAGGCACCAACGCCGCCTCGCCCGAGGCGACGAAGAAGCGTGCGGCGGCCATCTGCTCGAAGTTCCGGGCCGCACCGGAGGCCGCGGTGCACGCGCTCCAGATCAGGATGCCGGCGGCGATGACCCGGGTGCGGCTGAAGCGGTCGGCCAGGCTGCCGAGGAACACCGCCATGAAGCCGAAGCTCAGCACCCACACCGCGCCGGCGAGAAAGCCGTACTGCGCGTTGCTGATCGCCAGATCCCGGGTGATCTGCGGCGAGAAGCCGAGCAGCAGGTTGCGGTCGATGTGGGCGACCACGTGGACCACCAGCAGCGCGATCAGCATCGCGTGAGGGTTCTGCTTCCAGCGCATCGTCGTCTCCCTGCCCTGATCGTCGCGCAATCCGGCCTCGAGCAAACGCCGGGCCGCCCCAGGTTTCCCTGACCTGCGCGGGGGGGCGGGATGGGCGCAGCCCGGCCCCGGCGGTGCGCCAAGGCTTGTTGGTCCGCCGGGCGCAGCGGCGCGCCGCGCCCGACCGGCCTGCACTTCGGTGCATGGCCGGGTTTGTCCAGCGAATGGGCAGCGGACTCGCCGTGCCCGCCGATCCGGCAGGTGACCTGGGCCTGTGCGCCGACAGCGTGCTCGCGATGCAACGCGCGTGCGTTGCGCACCATCGGGGCGCCTTGCGGCACGCTCGTCAGGCGTGCGCACTTCCGGCCCAGCGGCTTGCCTTCGACGCCGGCGACCCCGATTCGCAGGTCTCGAGGTTCAGCTTGCTTTCCAGGTACCGGATGGCGTGCAGCGGGTTGCCGTCGGCGCATTGGCCGTGGCGACGATCGCCGCCACGCGCGCTGCGGGCCGTTCATCTTCACTGGAGCCATGCGGCAGGCCTCCTGCTTGCCGGTGTCGATGCTCAGGGTGGGCCGCCGGCCGCGGCTTCGCGCTTGCCGAAGAACAGGCCGACCAGTCGGCTCGTGCCGAGCACCCGGCCCAGCTCCGAGAAGGCGCAGAAGGGCACCAGCGCCACCGTCAGCATCAGCGTGCGCGCGCCGATCTCGTAGCGGCCGACCTCGGCGACCTTCTGCAGCCCGGCCAGCAGGCCCTCGCGGTGAAAGAGCCCTTCGACGGTCTTCTCGAGCACGCCGAAGGCCAGCACCAGCAGCGCGAACAGCAGCGACTTGTAGATCACCGGCACGATCAGCGGCAGGTGGTCGAAGCGCCGGGTGAAACCGAAGATGCGGCCGATCAGCACCACCTTGGCGATGATCATCGCCTCGACGAGCGCGATGCCGTAGTGCAGGTACGCCACCCCGGTCTCGTCCAGGATCAGCCGCCGGTAGACGGTGAAGCTGCCCAGGAAGAGCCACAGGTACAGCGTGATCACCCAGTAGGCCTTCAACTCCTCGAGCGCGCGCTCCTTCAGGCTCCTGCCATCGCCGTGACCGTTGCTGTCCATGCCGGGGCTTCCTTGTTGTTCAAGCCGGCGCGCGCCGTGCCAGCTCTTCGGCCAGCATCGGCACGCCCAGGTTGCAGGCCTGCACGCCCTGCACCACGCACAGCTTCAGCACTTCCATGATCTCTTCCATCGTGGCGCCCGCCGCCAGCGCACCCTTGATGTGCCGGCGCGTGCCCGGCGCGTACATGTGGGTGTACGACGCATCGAAGGCGATGCTCAGCAGCTCGACCTCCTTGGCCGTCAACAGGCCGCTCGCATAGATGCCGGCGCCGGTGGCCATGAAGGCATCGGTCCAGCCGGGGGCCAGCGCATGGAACGGATCCCACGCGGTGTTCCACTGGCCGATCGCGCGCATCTGGTCGCAGGCCGGCGTCGGCACCGCTGCCTTCGGTTGCGGCTGCACGCCGACGGCCTTGGCTTCTTCGAGCAGGATCGGCGCGCCCAGGCTGCAGCTGTGGATCGCCATCACCGACGCCATCTTCAGCACCATCAGCACCTCCTCGCGCGACGCGCCGGCATCGAGCGCGGCGCGGATGTGGCGGCGCGTGCCTTGCGGGTTCAGGTTGGTGCAGGCGGCGTTCACGGCCAGGCCAATCAGCTCGACCAGCTTCCTCGGCAGCACGCCCGTGCGCCACGGGTCGTTGGCCATGCGCGCGCAGGTGTCGGCCCAGGCAGGATCCCACGCGCGCAGTTGCTCGAATGCATCCTCCCAGGGGCCTGATTCGGTGGTCATGGGCTTTCCCTTCGCCTGTCCAGGCCGATCGATCAATCGACCGCCACCCTGATCCGGCCGTCAACCACCTGCACCGCGTGCGTGCGCACGCACAGCCCCGGGACGCCGAGCAGGCTGCCGGTCGTCACGTCGTAGCGCCAGCCGTGGCCGCCGCAACAGAGTGTCTCACCGTCGAGCGCGCCCTCGCCGAGCGACAACCCGGCGTGCAGGCAGGCGTCGTCGATCGCGTGCACGGTGCCGCCGACGTTGACCAGGGCGACCTTCTGGTCGCCGATGGTCACCGTCATCGCCCGGCCCGGCGGCAAATCCTCCAGCCAGGCGACGCCGACGAAGGCGACCATCGGCAGGCCTCCTGGGCAGTCGAGGTGCGCGGCGCGCCGCCGCTACAGGATGCTCACGGGGCTGGTCGCCGCCCCCGTCGACCTGGGCAGCTTGCCGTCGGTGTCGTAGGCGAGGAAGCCCTTGTAGCCCTCGGCGCGGTTGGGCGGCAGGCCGAGCTTGAAGAGCGTCTCTTCGACGTTGTCGTACCAGACGCCGACCTTCATGATCTGGCGTGCCTCTTCGGCCGTCGCCACCTTGCGGCCGAACTGCTCGCTCTGCTTGACGGCCCATTCGATCTGCTTCGGCGTCGACCAGCGCTTCTTGTGCATGTCCCAGATGTTGTCTTCGTTGCCGACGCGCACGTTCTGACCGAGGATCGTCGCCAACGTCTGGATCGCGATGTTGCCGCGCATGCTGCTCCAGAAGGTCACGCTCGACGACCCGTGCGGCGTGCGGCGCAGCATCTCCATCCAGTCGAACGGGTTGCGCCCCATCGTGCCGCCGCCGTAGCCGCACAGCGCCAGGTTCAACGGGCCCATGTAGACGCCGCTGCGGATCAGCCGCTCGATGATCTCGAGCTGGTGCACGTGGGCCGGCACGAAGTAGGGCTGGATCTTGTTCTTGCGCAGGCGCTTCAAGTGCTCGACGTAGAAGGCCGGCGTCGAATCGACGACCATGCCGCTCCACGCCGCGGCCACCTTCGGGTCGGCCAGGTGCGTGCCGTCGGCGTCACCGGGAACGAAGGCCTGCGTGATGTCCCACAGCGTCGTGCCGGTGGTCACGGTGACGAAGTCGGGCTTCGGGTCCAGCTCGGTCAGCATGTGTCGCGTGTCGTAGTCCAGCCACTTGGCCTTGGCGCCCTCGGTGTGCGGCGCGAACGAGATCGAGCCGCCCACCTGGATGATCATCTTCGGCACCGCGGCGCGCACCCGGCCGAGCATCTCGTTGTACTGGTCGAAGTTGCTCGAGCCCTCGCCGGTCTTCGGGTCGCGCACGTGGAAGTGCAGCATCGTCGCGCCGGCGTTCCAGCAATCCACCGCCGCCTGCACCTGCTGCTCGAAGCTGACCGGCAGTTCGTCGACATCGCCCGGCAGCCACTCGGGGCCGTAGGGCGCGGCGGTGATGATCGTGGGGTTCATGTTCTCGGGGAACAGCGAGTCGTCGGTAAAGTACATGGCGGGTCTCCTTGCGAAGGTCGAGGGATGACGCCGCGCAGTTGTAGCCCTGGCGCGGCGCGCCGTCGCTGCACTTCAGGACAGTTCGCGCGACACTTCAGGACGATTCGAATGACACTTCTCGACAGCGCGCAATGCGCCGCCACCCATGCATTCGATGTCCGCTGACCAAAGGGCCGTCACCGCCGATCTGCTCGGTTGCGAGGAGGAGCTGTGGCGCCAGCGTGTCGGTGCGCTCGGCGTGTTGCCGGCGCTGCTGCGGCAGCTGGGGGTCGATCCCGCGCCGGTGCTGACGGCGGCCGGTCTCGATGCCTCGGCGCTGGACGTCGCCGGCAACACCATTCCGTACGCCGCGTTCGCCAAGCTGCTCGACGAAGGCGCGCGGCGCAGCGGCTGCGCCCACTTCGGCCTGCTCGGGGGCCAGGCCTGGCACCTGTCGAGCCTGGGCATGCTCGGCGAGCTGATACGCCACTCGGCGACGGTCGGAGACGCGCTGCGCACGGGCGTGGTCTACCACCACCTCAACAGCCAGGGCGGCGTGGTGTTCCTGCGCCAAGACGGCGCCGTGGCCGAGTTCGGCTACGCGATCTACCACCGTGTCGAGCGCGGCGCCAACGAGATCTACGACGCCGTGCTCGCGACCCTCGTCAACTTCATGCGCGAGCTGTGCGGCGCGGGCTGGGTGCCGTCGGAAGTGCTGGTCGCGCACGCAGCGCCGGCCGACGCGAGCCCGTACCGCCGCCTGTTCCGCTGCCCGGTGCGCTTCGATGCCGAGCTGAACGCGCTGCGCTTCGGTGCGCACTGGCTGGATCAGCCGGTGGCAGGCGCGGATCGCAATGCGCTGCGCGAACTGCGCAGGCAGGCCGACGCGCTGGCGCAGCCCGAGCTGATCGACAAGCTGCGGCGTTCGCTGCGCGTGCTGCTGCTGATGGGCGTCGCTTCGGGCGATGCCGTCGCCGACATGCTGGCCATGCACCGCCGCACCTTGAACCGCAGGCTGGAGGCGCTGGGCACGACCTTCCGCGAGGTGCTGGACGACGTGCGCTTCGACGCCGCCTGCGAGTTGCTGGCCGCGACGCAACTGCCGCTGGACGACGTGGCCGCGGCGCTGGGCTATGCCGGGGTCAGCCCGTTCAGCCGTGCCTTCCGGCGCCGCGCGGGCACAGCGCCCGGGCAGTGGCGGCGCGACGCCCAGGCGGGCCGCGTCGAGCGGCTCCAGGCGCCGGCGGGGCCGTCGTCCGCGGCGATGGCGGCACAGTCACCCGCCGACGCGCGTTGACGGCTGGCCCCTGCGTTCAGCGGTGGGCTGCTGATCCTGGCCCTGATCCGGCGCCGAGCTGCCCGCGCACGTGCGCGGCGAGCGCGCCGAGCATCGCGTCGATCGCCTGCTGCGCGCGCGCGAAGCCGTCGTTCGGCTCGTGGCGCTGCACGTCGGCGTAGCACGAGCGCTTCACCTCGATCTGCAGCGAATGCCGGCGCTCGGCCGGCCGGCCGTTGCGCGCGATGATCTCGACGCCCTTGAACGGGTCGTTGCGCGCGACGCTGTAGCCGTGGCCGCGCAGCACCGTCTCGATCAGCGCCACCACCTCTGCGCCGCAGGTGCTGCCGTCCAGGTCGCCCAGCACGAAGTCGGCCAGCGGCTTGACCGGCAGCTTCAGGTGCTCGTAGGAATCGTCGGGCATCGAGTGCACGTTCAGGTGCCACACGCCGCCGAAGCGCGCGTGCGCGCCTTCGATCGCCGCCGCGAGCGCGGCGTGGTACGGCACCCAGCAGCGGTCGATGCGCCGCTGCACCTCGGCCACGCTCAGGCGCCGGCCGTAGATCGGCTGCTCGCCCAGCATCCGCCATACCAGGCCGATGCCCAGCGCCGTCTTCGGCCCCGGGCTGACCGGGCCCGGCCAGCGCGCGTCGAGCAGTGCCTCGTCGATGTCGGCCAGCACCCGGTTCGGGTCGATGTAGGCGCGCGGGAACTGCGCGGCGATCAGCGTCGCGCCGACCTGCGGCGCGTTGGCCCACAGCCGGTCGATGTACAGGTCTTCGCCCTGGCGCAGCAGGTCCAGCGGCGCCGCCGCGCCGAAGTCGGGCGGGTACCAGCGGCCGCTGTGCGGCGAATCGACCACGATCGGCAGCGCCTCGCCCACCGGCGGCGAGACGAGCACGGGCGGCGGCGGGGCGGCGTCTTCATTCATGGGAGGCGATGGTACGCAAGCCGCCGCGGGCGGCCGCGCATGCGCTACATTGCGCGGCCCTGCCCCGATCATGCGCCGCCTCTTCGCCGCCGCCCTGACCGCGTTCGCGGTGCAGGCCCTCCACGCTGCGCCGGCCGGCGTCTATTTGCAGGACCTGACCAGCACCGAGGTGCGCGACGCGCTGCGCGACGGCACCCGGATGGTGATCATCCCGGTGGGCGGCACCGAGCAGAGCGGCCCGCACCTGACGCTGGGCAAGCACAACCGGCGCGTGCAGGTGCTGGCCGGGCGCATCGCCCAGGAGCTCGGCCACACGCTGGTGGCGCCGGTGGTGGCCTACGTGCCCGAAGGCTCGATCGACCCGCCATCGGGCCACATGCGCTTCCCGGGCACGATCTCGGTCCCCGACGACGCCTTCCGCGGCGTGATCGAGGGCGCGGCGCGCTCGCTGGCGCGGCACGGCTTCACCGACATCGTGCTGATCGGCGACCACGGCGACTACCAGGCGCAGCTGAAGGCGGTCGCCGACCGGCTCAACCGCGAGTGGAAGGGCGGCAAGGCGCGCGTGCATTTCATCGGCGCGTACTACGCCGCGGCGCAGGCGCCGTACGAGCGGCTGCTGCGCGACGTCGGCCTGAGCGACGCCCAGATCGGGCTGCATGCCGGCGCCGCCGACACCTCGCTGCAGCTGGCGCTGGACCCGGCGTCGGTGCGCAGCGACAAGCTGCCGGTCAACCCGGCCGACGCGCGTGCGTTGGGGGTCACGGGCGATCCGCGCCCAGCCAGCGCCGAGCTTGGCCGCCTGGGCGCCGACCTGATCGTGCGCCAGACGGTGGCCGCGATCCGCCAGGCCACCGCGCACTGACCCGCCCGCAGCCTTCTTCTCCTCCCCTCCTTCCCGATCCCCTCTTTTCGGACGCTGTCCCGTTTCGAGCCCCGCCATGCCTGTTGCCCACCTGCTTGCCCCGCTGCTCGCGCTGTTCGGCGCCGCGCCGGCCGCCGCGCAACCCGCCGCCCAGCCCGCTGCCGCCCCCGCCAAGATCGAGGTCGCCCCCGGCGTGATGCCGGTGCCCGACCCGAAGAACCTCTACAGCGAGACGGCGTCCGGCAAGCTGAGCCCCAACGTCGCCGGCGCGCTGGAGCGCATCTACGTGCCCAACCACATGGCGCACACGGTGTCGGTGATCGACCCGGCGACGCTGAAGGTGGTCAACACCTTCAAGGTCGGCCTGTACCCGCAGCACGTGGTGCCGAGCTGGGACCTGAAGACGCTGTACGTGGCCAACAACGCCGAGAACAGCGACAAGGGCAGCCTGACCGAGATCGACCCGAAGACCGGCAAGCCCGGCAAGACGATCGCGGTGGACGACCCGTACAACATGTACTGGACGCCCGACGGCCGCTACGCGATCGTCGTGGCCGAAGCGCACAAGCGGCTCGACTTCCGCGACCCGCACACCTTCAAGCTCGAGTTCAGCATCGCCACGCCCGACTGCGCCGGCATCAACCACGCCGATTTCGCGATCGACGGCCGCACCGCCTTCTTCACCTGCGAATTCGACGGCGCCGTCACCAAGATCGACCTGGTCAACCGCAAGGTACTGGGCACGATCAAGCTGAGCCAGTACTTCGACCGGCCCGATGCGCTGGCCAAGGTGCAGCCCGGGCTGAAGGCGCCCAAGTTCGTGCCCGATCCGCAGCAGGCCGGCGGCCAGATCTGCGTGACGCCCGGCATGCCGCAGGACGTACGCTTCTCGCCCGACGGGCGCACGCTGTACGTGGCCGACATGATGGCCGACGGCGTGCACGTGGTGGATCCGGCGGGCTTCAAGCAGATCGGCTTCATCAAGACCGGCGTCGGCGCGCACGGCCTGTACCCCAGCCGCGATGGCAGGCTGCTGTTTGTCGCCAACCGCGGCAGCAACTACGTGCACGGCAAGCCCAAGGGCAAGGGCAGCGTGTCGGTGGTCGACTTCGCCACCGGCAAGGTGCTCGAGACCTGGCCGGTGCCCGGCGGCGGCAGCCCCGACATGGGCGGCGTCAGCGCCGACGGCCGCCACCTGTGGCTGTCGGGCCGCTACGATGACGTGGTCTACCGCTTCGACACCGCCAGCGGCGCGGTCGACTTCGTCGCCGTGGGCAAGCAGCCGCACGGGCTGGCGGTGTGGCCGCAGCCGGGGCGTTACAACCTCGGGCACACCGGCAACCTGCGCTGAGGCGCGCGGCACGCGGCACGCGGTGCGGCACGCGGTGCGGCACGGTGCAGCAGTGTGTCGGTTGAGCGTGCGTGCCGCATCGGGCCGCACCGCCGCCGGCCGTGCCCATCTGGTACAAGCCGGTTGCATCCCAGCGGGAGTCGATCCATGGCCGGCCAGACCTTCGAGAAGCAGCAGCTCATCCGGTTCCACCACTGCGATCCGGCGGGCATCGTGTTCTTCCCGCAGTACCTGATCCTGTTCGACGAGTTGCTCGAGGACTGGTTCAACGAAGGCCTGGGCGTCGATTTCGCCCGCTTCGTCGCCCACGAGCGCGTGGGCACGCCGGCGGCGCGCCTCGAGTGCGACTTCCTCGCGCCGAGCAAGATCGGCGACATGCTGACGATGCGGCTGAACGTGCAGCGCCTGGGCAACAGCTCGTTCACGCTGGTCATCGAAGGCGTGTGCGGCGGCCAGACCCGCATCCGCTGCCTACAGGTGCGCGTGTTCGCCGCGCTCGACCGGCTGCGCGGCATCCCGATCCCGGCCGATCTGCGCCTGAAGATGGCGCGTTTCGCCGTGCCGGACCCGGCAGCCGAGGCCAAGGGCTGACATCGGCACGGACCCGGCGGAGCGGGAACCCGCACGCCGCCGCCCGCGCGTAGACGCAGCGCCCTACATCGACAGGGGCCAGTGGCGCGCAGGCCCGTTCCGCCGCTACGATGCCCGCCCCAACCCGAGCGGAGGCCGCAAGCCCATGAACTACGACTACCTGATCGCCGGCGGCGGCTCGGCCGGCTGCGTGCTGGCCGCGCGCCTGAGCGAAGACCCGGACGTCTCGGTGTGCCTGGTCGAGGCCGGCAGCGCGTCGTCGGAATCGGTGTTCATCCGCGCGCCGCTGGGCTTTGCCGCCAGCCCGACGCTCGGGCTGTTCAACTGGAACTTCTCCACCGTGCCGCAGGCCGGCTTCAACGGCCGCCAGGGCTGGCAGCCGCGCGGCAAGGTGCTGGGCGGATCGTCGGCGATCAACGCGATGGTCTACACCCGCGGCAACCCGCGCGACTACGACCAATGGGCCGCGCTCGGCAACCCGGGCTGGGCCTGGGCCGACGTGCTGCCGGTGTTCAAGGCCGCCGAGAACAGCGAATGCTTTGGCGCCACCGACCTGCACGGCAGCGGCGGCCCGCTCAACGTGGCCTGGCTGCCCAGCCCCAGCCCGCTGGGCGAGGCCTTCATGCAGGCGGCCGAGCAGCAAGGGCTGCCGCGCATCGCCGACTACAACGGCCCGCGCCAGCACGGCGTGGCGCCGGCGCAGGTCACGCAAAAGGGCGGCGAGCGCTGCAGCGCGGTTCGCGCCTACCTGGGCCCGGCAATGAAGCGGCCGAACCTGACCGTGATCACCGACGCCGCGATCGACCGCGTGCGCTTCGACGGCAGCCGCGCCGTCGGGCTCGAGATCGTCACCAAGCAGGGCCGGCAGAGCCTGGACGCGCGCCGCGAGGTGATCGTGTCGGCCGGCTCCTTCGGCTCGCCGGCGATCCTGATGCGCTCGGGCCTGGGGCCGGCGGCGCAGCTGCGCGAGCACGGCATCAGCGTGCTGCACGAGCTGCCCGGCGTGGGCCACAACCTGCAGGATCACGCGACCACGGTGCTGATCCAGCGCAGCCCGCGCACCGACCTGACGCTGGGCTTCTCGCTGCCCGGCGGCGCCGCACTGCTGGGCGCGATGGGGCAGTGGCGGCGCGAGCGCACCGGCTGGATCACCACCAACGTGGCCGAGGTGCAGGGTTTCCTCTCCACCGACGGCCACGACGAATGGCCCGACATCCAGCTGGCGTTCTGCACCGGCATCATCGACGACCACACGCGCAAGTCGCACCTGGGCCACGGCTACACGCTGCACGTCACGCTGATGCGGCCCAGGAGCCGCGGCACGGTGCGGCTGGCCGGCACCGATCCGAAGGCCGCGCCGCTGATCGACCCGGCCTTCCTGAGCGACACCGACGACCTGCAGCGCCTGCTGCGCGGCACGCGCATCGGCGACGCCATCTTGCGCTCCGACGCGCTGGCGCCGTACCGCGGCAAGATGCTCTACCCGTTCCCGCGCGACGACGACCGCGCGGCCGAGACCTACGTGCGCGACCATACCGACACCGAATACCACCCGGTGGGCACCTGTGCGATGGGCCCCGACGCCGACGCCGGCGCGGTGGTCGATGCACAGCTGCGCGTGCGCGGCGTACAGGGCTTGCGCGTGGTCGATGCGTCGGTGATGCCGCGGCTCGTGACCGGCAACACCAACGCGCCGACGATCATGATCGCCGAGAAGGCGGCACGCATGATCCGCGGCGGCGACCGCGCGGCGGCGGCGGCGGCAGGCCGATCCGCCCCGGCCGAGGCCCCCATCTGATGCAGGGCTGCGCTCGAACCTGATGCCGGGACATCAGCCTCGGTATCCGTAGGATCCGGCCATGCGCACGACCCTGACCCCGGGCGATGACGTGGCCGGCCTGCTGAAGCGGGGTCAGCTCGCCGGCGAGTTGGAAGTCGAGGCCTACGCCGCTGCCACGAACAAGCCCGATGACCCTGCCCGCCGTCAACGTCCTCGTTCACGCGCATAACACCGATTCCGGCGTGCACGCGGCGGCGCGCCGCTGGTGGGATGCATGCCTGTCGGGCAGCCAGGGGGTGGGCCTGGCGTGGGCTGCACTGCTGGGTTTCGTGCGCATCACCACCAACCGCAGGATCGTCGCGCGGCCGCTGACTGCCGCCGATGCCATGGCGCGCATCCAAAGCTGGCTGGCGCTGCCGCAGGTGCACATCGCGCAACCGTCGGACCAGCATTTCGCGCGGCTGAAGAACGAGCTCGGACGCCTGGGCACCGCCGGCAACCTGACCACCGACGCCCATCTGGCCGTGCTGGCGATGGAGCGCGGCCGCGTGCTCCATTCCACCGACACCGACTTCGCGCGCTTCCCCGGGCTGCGCTGGCTCAACCCCTGCGCGGGCTGAGGCACGAAGCGCAACGCCGCGCGCAGGCAAGCCCCGGCACCGCCGCGGCGGCTCGAGGTGCGGCCACCTCGACGGTCGGGAAGCAGCCGCGAAAGCGCGCGACATCGCGCGTCGGCAGCGGCCAGCCGTTGACCGCCGCCTGCGCGCCGATGAAGAAATCGCGCAGCCGCTGGGTCTTGGTGCCGTCGCGCCTCCGGTGTTGCGAAGTCCATGCCCGCCACGAACAGCGCCGCGCCCGGCAACGGCACGACCTCGAGCCGCAGCCGCGCGAGCACCGCGTCCAGTGCCTCGATCGTGGTGAAAGGGGTCGCCGCCACCGCAGGGCGGCGAACGACGGGCGCCGGTCGGGCGCCGGGCGTCAGGCCGCCGCCCAGCGCGGCGCCTCGTCGGCCGACCCCACAGGCCCGCCCGACGCGCCCGCCAATGGCCGCGCGCGGCCCAGCGCCGCCAGCGTGTCCAGGATCGTCGGCAGCCGCTCGCGCCAGCGGCCGCGCGCGCTGAAGCGCGCTTCCAGCTCGGCCAGCGTCAACGGCTGCGGGCCGGCCCGGCCTTAGGCTATCAGCATCGCCGCATCGAGCTCGTCGTGCAGGCTGCGCAGCACCGCGACCAGGCCGTGCGCGTGCAGCGTCTTGTCCTTGGCATTCAGCGGCTCCTCGGAGCGCAGCTTGGCGAGCACGTTGTACAGGCCGGTGAGCGTGACGCCGGCGTGCGCCGCCTGCCGCGCCTTGCGGTGCGCGTCGATCTGCTCAGCGAGGCCGCGGATGCGCTCGGCGAGCGCGGGGGTCAGGCCGGTGTCGCCGGAGGGGAAGGGGAAAGGCTCGAAGCGGCGGAAGCCTACCGAACCAGGCCGGCAAGCCAAGCATCGACGCCCGCAAGGCGCCCGCTTTCGATGCAAGCGAGGACACGCTGCATGGTCGGTTCCGGTTGCCCGCCGTAGACCGCTGCCAGCGCTTCCGGGTTGATGTGGACCACATGGCTGAACATCGGAGCATTGCCTGATGAGAACTCGCAGGCGCGCAAGAGCCGTGCGGGATCGAACTCGTTCGTCAGCAGCACGTAGTCGAATGGCCGGATGTCGGACTTCGCGCGCACATAGTCGGCAAATTCCGCTGCGAACTGCCGTTCCCGGTCGGCACGGATGCTCCACTTCGCCGTGACGATCGTCCTGTGCCGATCGGCCGCGCGGACGATCCCCAGATCGATCTTGATCGGCTTGTCGCCGGCTCGGGTGTTTGCGAACCCCGGCACCGCGGACAGCAGGCACCTTGCTTGAACGTCGAGCGCGCAAGCCGCATCGAACTTCCGGATCACCGCCGACAGCACGTCCTCGAAGCCTTCTCCGACGAGGTTCTTGCGCTTGTTCTCGACCGCGATCAGCTCGCGTATGCGCCGCGTCAGCGTGCGCCACTCGTCCGGCGAGGGTTCTTCTATCAATCGGCCGCCCAGCACCTCGCGGACGATCTGCACGATGGCGGGGTCTTCGCCGGGTTCGGGGAAGCTGCGGCCGGCGTACGGAGCGCGCTGCCCGGCCGCCCGGCGCAGCAGGGTCTGGTACTGCTGGACCATGTACCGCGCATGGTCGTCGGCCGTGTGCCGGAACAACCAGTCGATGCCTTCGCCGACAACCAGCGGCTCGACGCCGAGGGCGCCGGCCAGCCAGGCGTGGAAACGCAGCGAACGAGGATGCCAAGGTTTGCCGGGCTGGCACTTGTCGCTCTCGTAGCAATGCGCAAGGCCGGTCGTCTTGTCGGTCCACAGCAGCAGCCGGTAGATGCGCAGCCAAGGCGGCTCGGCCGAGCCGGCCAGGAACCGGCCGATGAGCCGCTGGCGGTTCGCCGCCCCGAAGGGAGCGCTCAAACGCGGCACGGTTGCGGCCGCTTCTGCCATCGTGCCGGCTATGCCGCGATCGGTTCGCGGCTTGCGGTCCGCGCGAAGACCGCCTTGCGGATCGCGGCTGCGCAAGCTCTGGCAAGCAGGGGCGGCACGGCGTTCCCGACCTGCCGGTAGCGCGAGTGGGCGGCGCCGCCGTCATGGCGGCCCAGCAGCGGCCCTGGGCGGCAATCCGTCGTGAACACGAAGCGGTCGGGAAAGGAATGCAGCCGCGCGAACTCGCGCACCGACAGCGAGCGCAAGGCGCGGTAGTGATAGACCGAGTCCGCCTTGGTGTTGAGCGTCCAAGACCAGATGTCCGGATGCAGCCTGCGGTAGGCGTAGTAATGCCGCCTCGACAGGCGGCCGCTGCCGTTCTCGGGCCCCCACTTCCCGCCGACGAGGTTGCGCTGCATTAATGCTTCCGGAAGATCGCGGTGGTTGCCGCCGGGCGGAATGGCGCGCAGCCGCAGCCCGGTGTCTTCGCGCAGACGCGGCACCTGTACGTTGTGCAAGACCCCTGCGCCGCCTTCGCGCATGAAGCGCTGGTAAGCCGATGCGGGCCGGCCGAGCGAGGCATAGTCCAACTCGTCGGCCCGGTTGCCTGCAGTCAGGCATTCGAGGTCCGAAATCGCCTGGGCTGCGGACACGACCGTCATGTCGTCGGGGTCGTCCAGCGCTGCGGCCAGTGTGCCGGCAAACATGTCCTCGGCGGTTTCGAGTTCGTAGCGGAAATTGCCGCGGCGCATCGATCGCGCCAACGCGATCGCGCGGGTCGCTCCTGTGGTCGGCACCCTGGGCACGGCCACGCCGAGACTGCGGCGGACCCCGATGAAGACGAGACGCTGCCGCGTTTGCGGCACGCCCAAGTCGGCTGCATCGATGACCTGCGGAAGCACCGAGTACTCGCCCGACAACTCCAGATCGGCTGCGATCTGTTCGCGGAAGCCCATCTGATCGATGCCGGTCACGTTCTCCATCAAGAACGCCGGCGGCAACATGCGGGCGACGATCGCCACGAATTCCTTGTAGAGCGAATTGCGCGGGTCATCGATCAGCCGCGCGTGGTTGCGCACCTGCGAGAACGCCTGACACGGCGGCCCTCCGACCACCACATCAGCCCGGCCGGCGGCTTCCGACAGCGCCGCCTTGACTTCCGGCGACCGAAGATCCCCATGCACGACCACCGCGTCAGGGAAATTCCTCGCGAAGGTCGCGCAGGCGTCCGGGTCGATATCCGACGCGGCAACCGACCGGAACCCTTCCATTCGAAAACCCTCGGCGATGCCTCCGGCGCCGGCGAACAAGTCAACGACGATCGGCTGACGGGCTGTATGCATGGACAGCAGTAGAACACACTTGGAATCGCATCAGGCGCCGCGCGCGATCACGACTCCAGAAATCGAATCAAGCGGGGCGTCAGCCGGTCGATTCTCGACGGCTGCGCTGCACACTCGAAGACGGTCAGCACGCGCCAGCCGAGACCACGCAAGGCACGGTTGTGTTGCCGGTCTCTCGCCTTGTTCCCGGCGATCTTCGCCAGCCAATAGTCCGCATTCGACTTGGGCTTGGATGCCTTCGCACAGGTGTGGCCGTGCCAGAAGCAGCCATGAACGAAGATGACCTTGCCCCTGGACGGGAACACGAGGTCGGGCTTGCCGGGCAGGCGGCTGTCGTGCAGTACGTAGCGGTAGCCGAACGAGTGGAGCAGGCGCCGCACGGCAAGTTCGGGTTGCGTGTCCTTCGACCGGATGCGGCTCATCAAGGCGCTGCGGCGCTTGGACGAAATGGTGTCGGCCATTGCGGGCAGTCTACGACTCGGCATCGAAGCGCCGTGGCCCGCCCCCGGCCCATCCGTTACCGCGGCTCCGGCTTCGGGCTTGGACAGCGCAATTGCAGCAGCGTGACCGTCTCGCCCTCGAGCCCCAGCCGCGCCTGCGTGTCGACCAGCGCGTCAGTTGCGCCGGCGAGCCGCGCGCCGCGCCTATGGCGCAGGCAGCATCAGCCGCACAGCTTCGCCGCCAGCCGGTTGTGCCGCTCCAGGTGCAGCGGCAGGTCGAGGGTCGCGAGCCGGCCGTCGCGCACCACGACGCGGCCGTTGACGACGGTGTGCCGGACGCGCGGCACGTGGCAGAAGAACAGCGCGGCCAGCGGGTCGTGCAGCGCGCCGGCCAGGCCGACGTCGTCCAGCGGCACGCACGCGAAGTCGGCGCTCATGCCCGGCGCCAGCGCGCCGATGTCGTCGCGGCCGAGCACGCGCGCGCCGCCGAGCGTGGCCATCTCCAGCACCTCGCGCGCGGTCAATGCGCCCGGCCCCTTCACCGGCCCGTGCGCCACCCGCTGCAGCAGCAGCGCGAGCCGGCATTCGCCGAGCAGGTGGCCCGAATCGTTGCTGGCCGAGCCGTCGACGGCGATGGCCACCGGCACGCCGGCATCGCGCAGCGCGCGGATCGGCGCGATGCCCGAGGCCAGCCGCATGTTGCTGCCCGGGCAGTGCGCGACGCCGGTGCCGGTGCGCGCAAACAGCGCGATGCCGGCGGCATCGAGCTTCACGCAGTGCGCATGCCACACGTCGGGGCCGACCCAGCCCAGTTGCTCGGCGTACTCGGCCGGCGTGCAGCCGAACTTCGCGCGCGTGTAGGCGATGTCGTTGTCGTTCTCGGCCAGGTGGGTGTGCAGCGATACGCCATGGGCTGGCCCATAGGCGCGCGCCAGCAGCGCGGCGTCGCGCATCAGCTCGCGGCTGACCGAGAACGGTGAGCAGGGTGCGACGACGATGCGCGTCATCGCATGGCGCGCCGGGTCGTGCCGGCGCTCGATCAGCCGCTGGGTGTCGGCCAGGATCGCGGCTTCGTCCTCGACCACGCGGTCCGGCGGCAGGCCGCCCTTCGATTGCCCGACGCTCATCGCGCCGCGCGCCGCATGGAAGCGCATGCCGATCTGCGCGGCCGCGTCGAGGGTGTCGTCCAGGCGCACGCCGTTCGGGTACAGGTACAGGTGGTCGCTGCTGGTGGTGCAGCCCGACAGCAGCAGCTCGGCCATCGCCGTGTGCGTGCTGACGAAGGCCATCTCCGGCGTCAGCTTCGCCCAGATCGGGTACAGCGTCTTCAGCCAGCCGAAGAGCTCGGCGTCCTGCGCCGCGGGCACGGCGCGCGTCAGCGTCTGGTAGAAGTGGTGATGGGTGTTGACCAGGCCCGGGATCACCACCTGGCCGCGCGCGTCGATCACTTCGTCGGCCGTGGCCGGCAAGTCGACGGCCGCGCCGACCGCCTCGATCACGCCGTCGCGCGCGAACAGCGCGCCGCCGGCGATCTCGCGCCGCTGCGCGTCCATCGTGACCAGCAGCGCCGCGTTCTTCAGCAGCAGCGTAGCCATGCCCCGTGCGCCCTGCCCTGCGCCTCAGCCGGCCGGCGGCTCGGGCGGTGCCGCATCGCTCCACAGCCGCCCGCCGCTGGCCCAGTCGTGGCGCTCGACGTCGCGGAAGATCACGTCCACCGCCTCGGGCGAGCCGCCCAGGGTCTTCACGCAGGCCTCGGTCAGCGCCGCGGCCAGCGCGCGCTTCTGTTCGACCGTGCGCCCGGCGAACAACTCCACATGCAAGGTGGGCATCGCATCGTCTCCTTCAGTCTTCGAAACCCGGCGACAGCCGGCGTGCGCGGCGCAGCAGCGCCGGCCATTCGACATCGCCGTCCCGTTCGCTGCCGTCGCCGACCCACTGACGATACGTGCTTTCGGCCAGCGCCGGGGCGACGCCGAGCGCCGCGCCGCCGGCCGCGGCCAGCGCGCGCAACTGCACTCTGGCGGCGCGCTCGAGGATGTGCATCAGCATGAAGGCTTCGGCGACGCTGCGGCCGACGACCAGCGGCCCGTGGTGCTCGAGCAGCAGGCCGTCCAGGCCGCCGAGCGCGGCCACGATCCGCTGCTGTTCGTCGGGGCCCAGCGCCAGGCCTTCGTACGCATGGCGGCCGAGCCGGCCGTGCAGCCTCATTGCCCACTGCGAAGTGGGCTGCAGCCCACCGGGCAGCGCGCACAGCGCGACGGCCCAGGGCGCGTGCAGGTGGATCACGCAGTCGGCGTCGGGCCGCGCCGCATGCACCGCGCCGTGGATCGCGAAGCCGCTGGGGTTGACCGGTGCGCCGGAGCCGTCGACGACGCGGCCCGCGATGTCGACCTTGACCAGGTTGCCGGCCGTGACCTCGTCGAACAGCAGGCCGAAGCGGTTGATCAGGTAGTGCCCGGGCTCGCCGGGCACGCCGGCCGACAGGTGGGTGTAGACGGTGTCGTCCCAGCCGTTCAGCGCCGCCAGCCTGAAAGCGGCGGCGAGGTCCCGCCGGACCCCGCTCTCGCTGCGCAGTGGGCGCGTGTTCAATGCGCCTCGGCAGCCTTGGCCGCCTCGACGGCACCCGCCGTGTCGCCCTTGGTGCCGTTGAAGAACAGGTTCAGCGACACGGCCGCGATCGACGCCAACAGGATGCCGGACTCGAGCAGCGGGTGCAGGCTGTGCGGCATCTGCTGCGACCAGCGCGGCGCGACCAGCGGCACCAGGCCGAAGCCGATCGACAGCGCGACGATGTACAGGTTGTTGCGGTTGGTGCGGAAGTCGACGTTGGCCAGGATGCGGATGCCGGTGGCTGCGACCATGCCGAACATCACCAGCCCGGCGCCGCCCAGCACGAACTGCGGGATCGACTCGACCAGCGCACCCATCTTCGGCAGCATGCCCAGCACGATCATGATGATGCCGCCGGCAATCGTCACGTAGCGGCTGCGCACGCCGGTGACGCCGACCAGGCCCACGTTCTGGCTGAAGCTGGTGTACGGGAAGGTGTTGAAGATGCCGCCGATCAGCGTGCCGATGCCGTCGGTGCGCAGGCCCGCGCTCAGTTCGCGCGGCCCGATCTTCTTGTCGGTCATGTCGGACAGCGCCAGGAACATGCCGGTCGATTCGATCATCACGACGATCATCACCAGCACCATCGTCAGGATCTTGACGAAGTCGAAGGTCGGCATGCCGAAGGCCAAGGGCGTGACGATGTCGATCCAGTCGGCCTTGGCGACCTTGTCGAAGTTCATCTTGCCCATCGCCACCGCCAGCACGCAGCCGGCGATGATGCCCAGCAGCACCGAGATGTTGGCGACGAAGCCGCGGCCGAACTTGACCAGCAGCAGGATGAACACCAGCACCGCCGCGGCCACCGCCATGTTGTCGAGTGCTGCGTAGGCCGGGTTGTCGACCAGCGGGATCGGCCCGAGCGCCACCGGCGCCGAGGCCGCAGCCGCCGCGGCCTTGGCCTGGTCGACCATCCCCACCAGCTTGGGCACGTCGGTGCGCTGCGCCAGGAAGGCCGGCCCGCCCATCGCCCAGCCCACGCCCACTCGCATCAGGCTGACGCCGATGATCGTGATGATCGTACCGGTGACCACCGGCGGAAAAAAGCGCAGCATGCGCCCGATCAGCGGCGCGATCAGCATCGACACGATGCCCGCGCCGATGATCGCGCCGAACAGCGAGCGCGCCCCTTCGACGCCCGGCATCGCATTGGCGAAACCGACCATCGGCTCGACCGCGGCGAAGGTCACGCCCATCATCACCGGCAGCTTGATGCCGAACCAGCGCGTCATGCCCATGCTCTGGATCAGCGTGGCGATGCCGCAGGCGAACAGGTCGGCGCTGATCAGCATCGCCACCTGCTCGGGCGACAGCTTCAGCGCGCGGCCGATGATCAACGGCACGGCGACAGCGCCGGCGTACATCACCAGCACGTGCTGCAGGCCCAGCGCCGTGACCCGGGCAAAGGGCAGCTTCTGGTCGACCGGGTGCACGGCCGGGTTGATGAGGGTCCTGGTGCTCAAGGCTCGGTCTCCTGTGGAGTCGGTTGTCGTCGGGGGTCGCGGGCAGGCTTCAGTTGACCGGCGCGCCGCTCTCGTACCAGCGCTTGATCAGGTCACGTTCGGCGTCGGTGATCTGGGTGGCGTTGTTCAACGGCATCAGCTTGAGCACGGCCGCCTGCTGGTACACCTGCTGCGCGTGCTGCTTCAGCAGCTCGGGCGTCTGCAGCGCGACGTTCTTCTGCTGCAGATCGGCGTTGTGGCACATCACGCAGCGCTGGTCGAGGATCGCCCGCACCTGCGCATAGCCGGCGGGCTGCGCGGCGGCGGCCTTGGCCGCGGCGAGCTGTTCGGCGCTGGGCGGCTTGGGCGCCAGCCACACCGCCATGCCCACCAGCACCAGCGTGCCGACGACCGCGTGCTCCCACGGCGCGCGCCGGTGTTCGACGTGCGCCTTGTGGCGCGCGACGAAGCTGTGGCGGATCAGCGCACCGGCCAGCATCAGCAGCACCAGCACCAGCCAGTTGTTCGGGCCCTGGTACAGCCAGCCGTAGTGGTTGGACAGCATCGCCACGATCACCGGCAGCGTGAAGTAGGTGTTGTGCACGCTGCGCTGCTTGCCGCGCTGGCCGTGGATCGGGTCGGGGCTGCGGCCGGCGCGCAGGTCGGCCACGACCTTGCGCTGGCCCGGGATGATCCAGAAGAACACGTTCGCACTCATCGTCGTGGCGAGCATCGCGCCCACCAGCAGGAAGGCGGCGCGGCCGGCGAACAGCTTGCACGCGAGCCAGCTCGCGACGACCACCAGCACCAGCACGCAGGCGCCGACGATCAGGTCGCCGTTCTTCTTCTGCCCGAGCGTGCGGCAGATCGCGTCGTAGACGACCCAGCACACGACGAGGAAGCCGAGCGCACCCGCGATGGCCGCCGCGGGCGACCAGTCGTACACGCTCTTGTCGATCAGGAAGCTGCCGGCGTTGAACAGGTACAGCACCGTGAACAGCGCGAAGCCGGTCAGCCAGGTGCTGTAGCTCTCCCAGTAGCTCCAGTGCAGGTTCTCGGGCAGCGGCCGCCAGCGCGGCGCGACCATGTACTTGTTCGAGTGGTAGAAGCCGCCGCCGTGCACGGCCCACATCTCGCCGTCGACGCCCTTGTCCTTGAGCTCCTTGTCCTGCGGCTTGCTCAGGCTGTTGTCGAGCAGCACGAAGTAGAACGACGAGCCGATCCACGCGATCGCAGTGATGACGTGGGTCCAGCGCAGCAGCAGGTTGACCCAGTCGAGGAGATAGCCTTCCATTCAAGCCTCCTGTGCCGCTCACCACCGCGGGCGCTCTGAGCGGTCTGTCCTCGGGTCGCGCACAAGGCCCTGGCCGGTGGAACCGGGTGGCCTGCGCCGCTGCGACGTGTATGCGAAAGTGTATACAGTTTCGAGAGTTCGGCACCCCGGGAATACCCGGATCCGGCGCCGCCGCGGCTCGCCGCCGGCTCAGCCGCCGGTCTGCAGCAGTTGCGCCGCCGCCGCGACCGCGATCACCTCGGGCTCCTTGCCCTTGATGCCGGGCACGCCGATCGGGCAGGTGATGCGCGCCAGCTCGGCTTGCGAGAAGCCGCGCGCCTCGAGCCGGTGGCGAAAGGTGGCCCACTTGCTGCGGCTGCCGATCAGGCCCACGAAAGGCAGGTCGTCGCGGCTGCGCAGCCGCTTCAGGCAGGCAGCGACGATGTCCAGATCCTCGGCGTGGCTGAAGCTCATGATCAGCACGCGCGAGCCCGCCGCCAGGCCCGGCACGGCACCCTGCACCGGCTCGGAGTGCTCGGCGCGCGCGTTGGCCGGCAGCTCGGCCGGGAAGATCGAGCCGCGGCTGTCGATCCAGGTGGTGTGCACCGGCAGCGTGCCCAGCAGCTGCACGATCGCCGCACCGACATGGCCGCCGCCGAACAGCGCCACCGGCATCTGCTGGGCGAGCGCCTCGCGCGCCTGCGCCTGCAGCCGGCCGCGATCGGCAGCGCCGACGGCTTCGAACGCCAGGTGCACGACGCCGCCGCAACACTGGCCGAGCGACGGCCCCAGCGCGAACCGCCGGCGCGGCTCGACCGCCTCGCCGCCAAGCAGTGCGCGCGCATGCGCGACCGCCTCGAACTCGAGCTGCCCGCCGCCGATGGTGCCGACCAGCGTGTCGGCGAAGACCGCCATCCACGCACCCGGCGCGCGCGGGCCCGAGCCCTGCACCGCGGCGACGCGGATCAACACGGCCGGTGCTTCGGCCAGCCGCCGCAGCAGCTCGTCGGTCTGGCCGCGAAGGCTCATTCAGCTGCCGCGGTAGGTGCCGTAGCTCCAGGGCGTCGCCAACAGCGGCACGTGGTAGTGCAGCGCGGCGTCGGCGATGCCGAAGTCCAGCGGCACCGCATCCAGGAACGGCGGCTCCGGCAGCGCGACGCCGCGGCCGCGGAAGTAGGGCGCCACCTGGAAGACCAGCCGGTAGCGCCCCGGCAGCAGCGCCGCCCCCTCGAGCAGCGGCGCGTCGGCGCGGCCGTCGTGGTTGAGCCGGATCTCCTTGATCAGGGCGGCGCCGGCGCCGTCGAGGCGATACAGCGCGACGGCCATGCCCGCGGCAGGGCAGCCGTTCATCGTGTCGAGTACATGCGTGGTGAGCTTTCCCATCGTGCTTCCTGTTGGGTGCGCCGGCCGCTGTGGGGCCGGCAAGGTGGGCGACAGAAGAAATCGGGCTTGCGCGCCGCCCTAAAGTGTATACACTTCGGGATACAACGCAAGCCTGAACAACCCGTCCGCCTGCTCCGACCCGCCTGCTCCGACCCGCCTGCCCTGCGCCGATGGCCCGCACTGCCCACCCGCCGAAGACCAAGCCGCGGCCGGCCGATGCCGACGCCGGCAGCTCGACGCAGCGCATCGTCGATTCGATCACCGGCGCGATCATCGAGCGCCGCCTGATGCCGGGCACCAAGCTGGTCGAGCAGCAGCTGGCCGACATCTTCGGCGTGTCGCGCACGGTCGTGCGCCAGGCGCTGAACCAGCTGAGCCGCGACCGCCTGGTCACGCTCGAGCCGGCTCGCGGCGCCTTCATCGCCAGGCCCGGCCCGCAGGAGGCACGCGAGGTGTTCGAGGTGCGCGCGATGCTCGAGGCGGCGATGGTCAAGCAGCTTTGCGCGGTGGTGACCGACGCGCAGATTGCCGAACTGCGCCAGCACCTGAAGGCCGAGGCGGTGGCGGTGGCGCGCACCGACGTGTCGGGCCGCACCCGGCTGCTGGCCGACTTCCACGTGCTGCTGGCGCGCATGCTCGGCAACCACGTGCTCGCCGACCTGCTCACCGACCTGCTGACGCGCAGCTCGCTGATCGCGCTGATGTACCAGTCGTCGCATTCGGCCGAGCATTCGCAGGCCGAGCACGTGGCGATCGTCGATGCGCTCGAGAAGCGCGACGTGCGCGCCGCGGTGCGCCTGCTCGAATCGCACCTGGGCAACGTGGAGCGCAACCTGCGCTTCAACCCGCGCGCGGCCGACCTGGCCGCGGTATTGCAATCCGCCTGACACACGACCCGACCCATGGCCTCACCCCGCTACCCCCGCGACCTGGCCGGCTACGGCCGCAACCCGCCGCACGCGCAATGGCCCGGCCGTGCGCGCGTGGCGCTGCAGTTCGTGCTGAACTACGAAGAAGGCGGCGAGAACTCGGTGCTGCACGGCGACGCCGGCAGCGAACAGTTCCTGTCCGAGATGTTCAACCCGGCAGCCTATCCGGCGCGGCACTTGAGCATGGAGGGCATCTACGAATACGGTTCGCGCGTCGGCGTGTGGCGCATCCTGCGCGAATTCGAGCGGCGCGGCCTGCCGCTGACCGTGTTCGGCGTGGCCATGGCGCTCGAGCGCTGCCCCGAGGTGACCGCCGCGTTCCGCGAGCTCGGCCACGAGATCGCCTGCCACGGCTGGCGCTGGATCCACTACCAGGGCCTGGACGAGGCGGTCGAGCGCGAGCACATGGCCGTCGGCATGCGCATCCTCGAGCGGCTGACCGGCGAACGCCGGTCCGGCGAAGGCCAGGTCCATGGCCTGGGCTGGTACACCGGCCGCGACAGCCCGAACACGCGCCGGCTGGTGGCCGACTACGGCGGCTTCGAGTACGACAGCGACTACTACGGCGACGACCTGCCCTTCTGGCTGCAGGTGCGCAAGAGCGACGGCGCGCTCGCGCCGCAACTGGTCGTGCCCTACACCCTCGACTGCAACGACATGCGCTTCGCGCTGCCGCAGGGCTACAGCCACGGCGACGAGTTCTTCCAGTACCTGCGCGACGCCTTCGACCTGCACTACGCCGAAGGCGACCGTGATCCGGCCGAGGGCGGCGGCGGCCCGGCGATGATGAGCATCGGCATGCACTGCCGGCTGCTCGGCCGGCCGGGGCGCATGCGCGCGCTGCAGCGCTTCCTCGACTACGTGCAGCAGCACGACCGCGTCTGGATCACCCGCCGCATCGACATCGCGCGCCACTGGAAGGCGCAGCACCCCTTCGACCCGAATACCGCCTTCATCTGGGAATGACATGCCGCTGACACTGGAGCAACTCAACGCCGCTTCGCAGGCCGAATTCACCGCCGCGCTCGACGGCACCTACGAGCACTCGCCGTGGATCGCCGAGGCCGCGTGGGCGAAGCGGCCCTTCGCCAGCCTGGCGCAGCTCGAGCGCGCGCTGATCGAGGTGCTCGCCGAAGCCGGCACCGACGCGCAGCTGAAGCTGATCCGCGCCCACCCCGAGCTGGCGGGCAAGGCGATGGTGGCCAAGACGCTGACCGCCGAATCGACGAACGAGCAGGGTAAGGCCGGCCTGACCGACTGCACGCCGGACGAGCTCGCGAAGATCCAGCAGCTCAACGCCGACTACAACGCGCGCTTCGGTTTCCCCTTCATCCTGGCGGTGCGCGGCCCGCGCGGCACGGGCCTGTCCAAGGCCGAGATCATCGCCACCTTCGAGCGCCGGCTGGACAACCACCCGGACTTCGAGCGCGCCGAGTGCCTGCGCAACATCCACCGCATCGCCGAGATCCGGCTGAACGACAAGTTCGGCCGCGAGCCGGAACTGGGCAACCTGGTGTGGGACTGGGCCGAGCGCCTGGCACAGCACAGCGACCCTGGCTATGCCGAACGCGGCGAGCTCACCGTCACCTACCTGACCGACGCGCACCGCGCCTGCGCGCAGCGCCTGGCGCACTGGATGCGCGCCGACTGCGGCTTCGACGAAGTCGAGGTCGACGCGGTCGGCAACGTGGTCGGCCTCTATCACGGCAGCGACCGCAACGCGAAGCGGCTGCTGACCGGCAGCCACTACGACACCGTGCGCAACGGCGGCAAGTACGACGGCCGGCTCGGCATCTTCGTGCCGATGGCCTGCGTGCGCGAGCTGCACCGCGCCGGCCGGCGCCTGCCCTTCGACCTGGAGGTGGTGGGCTTCGCCGAAGAGGAAGGCCAGCGCTACAAGGCGGTGTTCCTGGGCTCGGGCGCGCTGACCGGGCATTTCGACCCCGCCTGGCTCGACCAGCGCGACGCCGACGGCATCACGATGCGCGCGGCGATGGAAAGCGCCGGCCTGTGCATCCCCGACATCGCCAAGCTCGAGCGCGATCCGGCCCGCTACCAGGGCTTCGTCGAGGTGCACATCGAGCAAGGACCAGTGCTCAACGAGCTCGACCTGCCGCTGGGCATCGTCACCTCGATCAACGGCAGCGCGCGCTTCGTCGGCCAGATCGTCGGCATGGCCAGCCACGCCGGCACGACGCCGATGAACCGGCGGCGCGACGCTGCGACGGCCGCGGCCGAGCTGGCGCTGTACGTCGAGCAGCGCGGCGCCGCGGTGCCCGACCTGGTGGCGACGATCGGCATGCTCGAGGTGCCCAACGGCTCGATCAACGTGGTGCCCGGGCGCTGCAAGTTCAGCCTGGACATCCGCGCGACCACCAACGACGCGCGCGACGCCTGCATCGCCGACGTGCGCGCGGAGCTGGCGCGCATCTGCGAACGGCGCGGGCTGCACCACACGCTGGAGGAGACGATGCGCGCGGCGGCCGCGCCCAGCGCGCCGGCCTGGCAGCAGCGCTGGGAAGCCGCGGTGCAGACGCTGGGGCTGCCGATTTTCCGCATGCCCAGCGGCGCCGGCCACGACGCGATGAAGCTGCACGAGATCATGCCGCAGGCGATGCTGTTCCAGCGCGGCCTGAACGCCGGTATCAGCCACAACCCGCTCGAGTCGATCACCAACGACGACACCGAGCTGAGCGTGCGCGCCTTCCAGAACCTGCTCGAACAACTCGCCGCGGAGGCCCGATGAGCACCACTTCCTATCAGGCGCTGGACGCCTGGATCGACGCCCACTTCGACGAGCAGGTCCGCTTCCTGCAAGAGCTGGTGCGCGTGCCCACCGACACGCCGCCGGGCAACAACGCGCCGCACGCCGAGCGCACCGCCGAGCTGCTGCAGGCTTTCGGCTTCCAGGCCGAGAAGCACCCGGTGCCGGCACAAGAGGTCCGCGACTACGGGCTCCAGTCGATCACCAACCTGATCGTGCGCCGCCGCTGGGGCGAAGGCCGCACGGTCGCCCTCAACGCCCACGGCGACGTGGTGCCGCCCGGCGAAGGCTGGACCCACGACCCCTACGGCGGCGAGGTGGCCGACGGCAAGCTCTACGGCCGCGCTGCGGCGGTCAGCAAGAGCGACTTCTCGACCTACACCTTCGCGGTGCGCGCGCTCGAGTCGCTCGGGGCCCCGCTGCGCGGCGGCGTCGAGCTGCACTTCACCTACGACGAGGAATTCGGCGGCGAGCTCGGCCCCGGCTGGCTGCTGAAGCAGGGGCTGACCCAGCCCGATCTGCTGCTCGCCGCCGGCTTCAGCTACCAGGTGGTCACCGCGCACAACGGCTGCCTGCAGATGGAGGTCACGGTGCACGGCAAGATGGCGCACGCCGCCATCCCCGACACCGGCGTCGATGCGCTGCAGGGCGCGACCGCGATCCTGAACGCGCTGTATGCGCAGAACCGGCTCTACCAGCAGGTCCGCTCGCAGGTGCCGGGCATCACCCATCCGTACCTGAACGTCGGCCGCATCGAAGGCGGCACCAACACCAACGTGGTGCCGGGCAAGGTGGTGCTCAAGCTCGACCGGCGCATGATCCCCGAAGAGAACCCGGCCGAGGTCGAGGCGGCGATCCGCCAGGTCATCACCAGCGCCGCGGCCGCCTGCCCCGGCATCACGGTGGACATCAAGCGGCTGCTGCTGGCCAACTCGATGCAGCCGCTGCCCGGCAACCAGCCGCTGGTGGCCGCGCTGCAGAAGCACGGCGCAGCGGTGTTCGGCGAGCCGATCCCGACCAGCGGCACGCCCCTCTACACCGACGTGCGGCTGTACGTCGAGCGCGGCATCCCCGCCGCGATCTACGGCGCCGGCCCGCGCACCGTGCTCGAGAGCAACGCCAAGCGCGCCGACGAGCATGTCGTGCTCGAAGACCTGCGGCGCGCGACCCAGGTGGTGGCGCGCGCGCTGTTCGATCTGCTGCAGTGACCGCAGGCACCCGTCGGATGCCCGCGCCGCATCGCAGGCCGGGCTGCCGTGCGCGCGCTCAGCGAAAGTCCCAGGTGAAGCCGAACATCATCGCGGCGGCGCCGAGCAGGTTGGCCTGCACCGAGAACTCGCGCGTGAAGCGCCATCCCATGCCGACGATGATGGCCGGCGCGAAGCCGCCGACGTTGAACGGCACCTTATGCTGGTACGGATACGTGTAGCCGTAGACGATGCCGGCCGACCACTGCGCGTACAGCTGCGGCCACGGGCTCCAGCCGGACACCCGTTCGCCGGCGTAGACATAGCCGCTCGACTGCCCGAACGAGTTGCTGAAGTAGCCCGCGCCCCACAGCCAGCCGTCGGCGCGCTGGCGCTCCAGCCCGATCAGGTACACGGGCCGGTGGATGCCTTCCTCGTCCTTGTGGAAGTGGGCGGTATACGGGGAGACCATCAGCCGCCAGTAGTTGCCCTCGGCCTCGTCCAGGCCCAGCAACGACTTGCTCGAATCCCACACCGACGAGGCAGCGGGTTCGGCGTCTTGCGCCAGCGTCGCGCACGGCGCGGCGGCGAGGCACGCTGCGGCCAGCAGCGTGCGCGGATGGGGTCGATGCATGGGGGCAGTCCGGGGTCGGGCACCGCCGGGCGGCGCGAGCCGCGCATTATCGCGGCAGCTTCGGCCGCCGCCCCCGGCCCGGCCATCGGCGCCGGACGAAGGCCGCGGCCGCAGTGCCCGCCGGCGCAGGCGCGCTGTCAGCGCAGACCGCCGCCGCTGCGCAGCGCGGCCACCGCGCCTGCGCCCACGCTGGCGCCGAAGCGCCGGGCCAGCCGCTCCGCCAGGTTCTCGCGCGGCGTGTAGTCGATGATCTCGGGCGCCTTGACCACTTCGCGCGCCACGTAGTCGAGGTTGCCGAACTGGTCGGCCAGGCCCGACTTGACCGCCTCTTCGCCGTTCCAGAACAGGCCCGAGAAGGTCTCCTTGTTTTCCTTCAAGCGCGTGCCGCGGCCGTCGCGCACCGCGCGGATGAACTGCTGGTGGACCTGCTCGATCATCACCTTCGCATAGGCGCGCTGGCGCTCGTCCTGCGGCGAGAACGGATCGAGCATGCCCTTGTTCTCGCCGGCCACCAGCAGACGGCGCTCGATGCCGAGCTTGTCCATCAGGCCGACGAAGCCGAAGCCGTCCATCAGCACCCCGATCGAGCCGACCAGGCTGGCCTTGTCGACGTAGATGTAGTCGGCCGCGGCCGCAATGTAGTAGGCGCCGGACGCGCACACCTCCTCGACCACCACGTAGATCTTCTTCTGGTGCAGCACCTTGAGCCGGCGGATCTCGTCGTAGACGATGCCGGCCTGCACCGGGCTGCCGCCGGGCGAATTGATGCGCATCACCACCGCCTGCGCCGCAGCGTCCTCGAACGCGCTCTTCAGTGCCGACACCAGCACCTCGGCGCTGGCGTCGCTGTCGGGCGCGATCTCGCCGCGGACCTCCACCAGCGCGGTGTGCGGCCCGGCCGCGGCGTTGACGTGCATGCGCTGCGCCAGCAGGCCCCAGGCGACCGCCAGCACCAGGCCGAGCCAGGCCAGGCGGAAGAACAGGCGCCAGCGGCGCCGGCTGCGATGCTCGCGCAGCCATTCGCGCGCGATCAGCTGCACCGTGTCCTCGAGCTTGCCCAGCCGCGCGCCGGTGAGCGCGGGTTCGGCAGCCGCGGCGGCACCGGGCATCGGGGCGGCAGCCGGCGCATCGGCCGGCGCGCCGGCATCGGGTTCGGTAGTCATGGGGGGCTCCCTGCGCCCGGCTCGTCGAACAGCACCGGGCGGATGTCGCGGGAAGGATACCAACAGACCTGGCCGTCGCATTCCGCCACGGCCACGGCCGTCAGCCGGCCCCGGCCGCAGGGGCCGCCGACGCAGCGGCCGTCGGCCGGCTCGTACTCGGCACCGTGGGTCGCGCAGACGATGAAGCGCTGCTCGCGGTCGAGGAACTGCCCGCTCACCCAGTCCATCTCCATCGGCACGTGCAGGCAGCGGTTGACGTAGGCGACCACCACGCCGTCGAAGCGCAATGCGAAGGCGCGCACCGGCTCGCCGTGCAGCAGCACGTCGAACAGCAGCGCCGGCCCGCGCTCGGCCAGATCGGCCGACGCACACAGCGGCAGCGCGCCCTCGGCACCGGGCGCGGCGGCATCAGCCATGATCGAGCAGCCAGGCGTGCAGCGCCTGCGTCGAGCGGGCGACGAACAGCGGCGCGTGCCGGCCGAACGCCGCCTCGTCGTGCGCGCCGAAGCTCACCGCGACCGCGGCGACGCCGGCGTTGGCCGCGAGCTGCAGGTCGTGCGTGGTGTCGCCGACCATCAGCATGCGCTCGCGCGGCACGCCGAGCTCGGCCATCAGCTCGAGCAGCATCAGCGGATCGGGCTTGCCGGCGGTCTCCTCCGCGGTGCGGGTGGCGTCGAACTGCGCCGCGAGGCCGGCCTGATGCAGCGCCTCGGCCAGGCCCAGCCGGCTCTTGCCGGTGGCCACCGCGAGCAGGTGGTGGCGCTGCTTCAGCGCGTCGAGCATCGCGCGCGTGCCGTCGAACAGCACGACCTCGTGCTGCCGCTCGCGGTAGTGGTGGCGGTAGCGCAGGCCGAGTTCGCGGTAGCGGTGCTCGGGCAACTGCGGCGCCGCGTGGCGCAGCGCGTCGATCAACCCCAGGCCGATCACGTAGGCCGCCTGCGCGTCGCTCGGCACCGCGGTGCCGACGTCGGCACAGGCCGCCTGGATGCAGCGCACGATCAGCCCCGCCGAATCGAACAGCGTGCCGTCCCAGTCGAAGGCGATCAGGTCGAAGCGGCGCCCGGCGATCACAACGCCTCCAGCAGCGCCGCGCAGTCGGCCGGCAGCGGCGCCTGCACGACGATGCGCGCGCCGCCGGCCGGGTGGTCGAAACCCAGCCGCAGCGCGTGCAGGAACATACGGCCGAAACGCTGCGCGGGCACCGCTTCCCCACGCGCGAAACGGCGGTTCAGCTCGAAGTCGCCGTACTTCGGGTCGCCGACGATCGCATGGCCGGCATGCGCCAGGTGCACCCGGATCTGGTGCGTGCGCCCGGTCTTCAGGCCGATCTCGAGCAGCGTGCATGGCCCGTGCGGCTCGGCCCGGCGCACCACGGTGACGGCGCGCCGGGCGTCGGCGTGCGCCGGCGCGACCACGCGCACGTGGCGCTCGCCGGCGGCGTCCAGCGTCTTGTGCAGCGGCTCGTCGAGCACCTTCAGGCGCTGCGGCCAGGCGCCGGCCACCAGCGCGAGGTAGATCTTCTCGGTGTCGCGCGCGCGGAACTGCTGCTGCAGCGCGGTCAGCGCCGAGCGCTTCTTCGCCAGCAGCAGCACGCCGGAGGTTTCCTTGTCGAGCCGGTGCACCAGCTCGAGGAAGCGCGCCTGCGGCCGCGCGCGGCGCAATTGCTCGATCACGCCGAAGGCCACACCGCTGCCGCCGTGCACCGCCACGCCCGCGGGCTTGTCGATCGCCAGCAGCGCGTCGTCCTCGTGCAGCACCGTGAATTCGCGCGCGGGCGCAGCCGGCACGATGCTGCGCGGCGCCGTGCGCACCGGCGGCACGCGCACCTCGTCGCCGGGGTTCAGCCGCGTGTCGGCGCCGGCGCGGCCGCGGTTGACGCGCACCTCGCCGGAGCGGATCACGCGGTAGACGTGCGACTTGGGCACGCCCTTGAGCTCGCGCAGCAGGTAGTTGTCGAGCCTTTGGCCGGCGGAGCATTCGTCGACCTGCAGGTGCCGAACCGCGGGCGGCGTGACCGATGCCACGGCCGGCGGCATCGCCGCCACGGCCGGCACCATCGCCGCGCCGGCGAGCGCTCGGGTGTTGGCACCTATAATGCGCGGGCTCACGTTCGAATGCCTAAGTGCTTGATTTGCCGGAGTTTAGCCGGCGCGGCTGCAAGGCGCCGATCGGAGCGACGCAGCCCGGCCATGGCGGCCGGCTGCATCAGGTGATGCAAGGCCGGTCACCCGGCGGGCGCCGCGCAGTCCCCATGAGACGCGATGGCCCCCGGCGACCAGGCCGCGAGGAGCGCAACCGAACCCGGCCTTTGGAAAGGCAACCGAACACCCACCGGTGCAAGACGGCGCTTCCAGCCGCCGCGCTCGCACCGCCGCGTCCAGCGACGCCGGCACCGCGCATGTCGACCGCCCCGTCCGCCCTCACCCCTGCCCCCCGGCCCCGGCTACGCGCCGCTGCGGCCTGCGGCGCAGGGCCGCTGCCCACGATGCAGCGCGGCGCCCTGGCGGCCTGCGAAACGCGACGCCCGCCGGGCTGACACGCACACGCCAACGCTGCCCGATCCGGCGCCCGCTGCCCATGCCGGCGCCGCACCCGGCGGCCCACGGCGATTCGCGCCAAGGGTTCGAACGCGCTGCTCCTGCATCGTGTCGGCCGGCACCCCGCACCGGGGTGCCGGCCAGCAGGGCCGCGCCGCCGCAGCAACGGCGGCGCGGCGGATGGAGACGTGATGAAGCGCATGCTGATCAACGCCACGCAGCCCGAGGAGCGGCGGCTGGCGATCGTCGACGGGCAGAAGCTGGTCGACTTCGAAACCGAGATCGAGGGGCGCGAACAGCGCAAGGGCAACATCTACAAGGCGGTGGTCACGCGCGTCGAGCCGTCGCTCGAAGCCTGCTTCGTCGACTACGGCGAAGACCGCCACGGCTTCCTGCCCTTCAAGGAGATCTCGAAGAACTACTTCCGCGACGGCGTCGACGCCAAGAACGCGCGCATCCAGGACGCGATCAAGGAAGGCGACTCGCTGCTGGTGCAGGTCGAGAAGGAGGAGCGCGGCAACAAGGGCGCGGCGCTGACCACCTACGTCAGCCTGGCCGGCCGCTACCTGGTGCTGATGCCCAACAACCCGCGCGGCGGCGGCGTCAGCCGGCGCATCGAAGGCGAAGACCGGGAAGAGCTGAAGGACGCGATGGACCAGCTCGAGTACCCGAAGGGCATGAGCCTGATCGCGCGTACCGCCGGCATCGGCCGCAGCGCACCCGAGCTGCAGTGGGACCTGAACTACCTGCTCAAGCTGTGGGACGCGATCGACGGCGCCGCCAAGGCCGGCAAGGGCGCGTTCCTGATCTACCAGGAGAGCAGCCTCGTCATCCGCGCGATCCGCGACTACTTCAGCGCCGACATCGGCGAGATCCTGATCGACACCGACGACATCTTCGACCAGGCCAAGCAGTTCATGACCCACGTGATGCCGGAGACGGCGCCGCGGGTCAAGCGCTACCGCGACGACGCGCCGCTGTTCAGCCGCTTCCAGATCGAGCACCAGATCGAGACCGCGTTCAGCCGCACCGTCAACCTGCCCAGCGGCGGCGCGATCGTGATCGACCACACCGAGGCGCTGGTGTCGATCGACGTCAACTCGGCGCGCGCCACGCGCGGCACCGACATCGAGGAGACGGCGAGCCGCACCAACCTCGAGGCCGCCGACGAGATCGCGCGCCAATGCCGGCTGCGCGACCTGGGCGGGCTGATCGTCGTCGACTTCATCGACATGGACGAGAGCAAGAACCGGCGCGAAGTCGAGATGCGGCTGCGCGACGCGCTGCGCAGCGACCGTGCGCGCGTGCAGTTCAGCTCGATCAGCAAGTTCGGGCTGCTGGAGCTCAGCCGCCAGCGGCTGCGCCCGGCGCTGTCCGAGGGCAGCCACATCACCTGCCCGCGCTGCAACGGCACCGGCCACATCCGCGACACCGAGAGCAGCGCGCTGCAGATTCTGCGCATGGTGCAGGAGCAGGCGATGAAGGACAGCACCGCCGCGGTGCACGTGCAGGTGCCGGTGGAAGTGACCAGCTTCCTGCTCAACGAAAAGCGCACCGAGATCACCAAGATCGAGCTGAAGCAGCGCGTGACCGTGCTGCTGATCCCCAACCCGCACCTCGAGACGCCGAACTACAAGCTCGAACGCCTGCGCCAGGACGATCCGCGGCTCGAGAACTACCGTGCCAGCTACACGATGATCGACGAGATGGACGAGGAAGTCGGCATCACGCGGCGCGAAAAGGCCAAGACCCGGCAGGAGCCGGTGATCAAGGGCGTGCTGCCCGACCAGCCGGCACCGCCGGCGCCCGCCCCGGCGCCCGCGCCCGCCCCGGCGGCAGAGCCGGTCGTGCCGACGGCAGCCGCGGCACGGCCCGCGCCGATGCCGCCGGCCGCGCCGGCGGCGCCGGGCAGCCGCTTCCTGGCCTGGGTGCGCCGGTTGTTCGGCGCCGAGCCGCCGCCCGCGGTGCCGGCCACCGCGCCAGCAGCGCCGGTCCCGACGCCGGTCGCGGTACCGCCCGCAGCACGTGAGGCCGGCGGCGCTGCGCGGCGGGATGGCCGCCGCATGGAGCGTGGCGAGCGTGGCGAGCGTGGCGAGCGGGGTGAGCGGGGTGACCGGGGCGAGCGGAGCGAACGCGGAGAACGCGGCGGGCGCAATGGTCGCGGCGGCCGCGGCGAGCGGGCCGAAGCCCGCGGCGAAACCCGCGCAGACAACCGCGGCGAGGCCCGCGGCGATGGACGCGGCCAGCGATCGCAAGCGCGCGAGGCTGCGCGCAACGGCGCCGGCACGGTTGACGCCGGGGCGGCGGCCGCCACGGCCGAAGCCCAGGCCGTAGCCGCTGCCGAGCGCGAACGCGAAGGCAGCCAGCGCTCGCGCCGCGGGGAACGCGGGGAACGCGGCGAGCGCAGTGAAAGCGGCGAACGCGCCGAGCGCGAAGACGAGCGCCGGCTGCTGGCCGAAGCGGCAGCAGCCGATGCCCTCGAACCGGCAACTGCCGTACCGGCCGGCGCGGAAGCGGACGATGCGTCCGCTGCCGAACGCGAGGGTCGGCGCCGCCGCCGGCGCGGGGGCCGCGGACGCCAGCGTGACGGCGCGCCGCAGGATGGCGCGGATGGCGTGAAGAGCGCGGCGGACGACACGGACGAAGCGGACCAAGCGATCGGCGCCGCCGCTGCGCCGTACGCGATGGAAGCCGCCGCAGCAGGCCCAGCCACCGGCCAAGCCACGCCCGAGAGCGCCCCGGCCGCCGAAGCCCCCTTGGCCCAGGCAGCGGCGCGAGTCGAAGCACTGTCGCAGGCCGAGGCGCTGCCGCAGGCCGGGGTACTGTCGCAGGTCGAGACACAGCCGCAGGTCGAGACACAGCCGCAGGTCGAGGCGCCGCCGCAGGCCGGGCAAGCGGCGCACGCCGACGCGATGGCCCAGGCCGCAACGCCGGCAGCGGCCGACGACGCCGCAGTCGTGCGCGGCCAGACCCTGGCCGCAACGCCGGCGGCGGCACCGGTGGCGGCAGCGTCGCCGCAGGCCTTCGTGCTGCCGCTGGACGAACTGCGCGATCTGGCCCGATCGGCCGGCCTGGAATGGGTGAATTCCGACGCCGAGCGGATCCTGGTGGCGCAGCAGACGATCGCCGCCGAGCCCCGCCCGGCCCACGTGCCGCGCCTGCCCAGGCCGCGGGTGGCGGTCGACGAAGGGCCGCTGGTGCTGGTCGAGACCCGCAAGGATCTGTCGCAGCTGAAACTGCCGTTCGACCACGGCGCGGGCGCGGCAGGCTGAGCAAGGGCCGGGCGGTGCCCGGCCCGGCCTTCGGCGCAGGCCACGGCGGCTGCGCCGCCGGGCACCTGGGCGCCGGTTGCAACCGCCGGGCGAGGCCCTCGTCCGCGGCAGACGCCCGCGCCGCACCCGCCTGCAGGAATCCCCTTGCCGGACCTGCCGGGCGGCTTGTGATACACAAGATCCGGCCGTACGCTCGTGCGGCTGCACCACTCCACACGCCGATCGACCGGCCGTCCGCCGATGAAGCTGAACATCCTGTCCGACCTGCACCTGGGATTCGACGCGATGGATTGGCCGCTCAACGATGCCGACTTGGTGGTACTGGCCGGCGACGTGTCGCGCCCGCGTCAGGCGGTGGCCTGGGCGCTGCGCTTCGAGAAGCCGGTGCTGTACGTACCCGGCAACCACGAGTTCTACGGCGGCAGCCTCGACGGCACGATCGAAGAGCTGCGGCAGTTGAGCGCCGGCACGCACATCCACGTGCTCGATCGCGACGAGTTGATCATCGGCGGCGTGCGCTTCCTGGGCGCCACCTTGTGGACCGATTTCGGCCTGTTCGCCGATCCGCAGCAGCAGGCGGCGTCGAAGGCCGAGGCCGTGCGCCTGATGCGCGATTTCAGCCGCATCCGCACGCGCGCAGCGTCGGACGAAATCTTCACGCCTGAGGATTCGGCGGCGCTGTTCCGGCGCGACGCCGGCTGGCTGCGCGAGCGGCTGCGGCGCCCGCATCCCGGCCCGACGGTGGTGATCACCCACCACGCACCCACGCGGCACAGCATCCATCCGCGCTTCGAAGGCTCGCTGCTCAACGCCGCCTTCGTGTCCGACGCCGCGTACCTGCTGGACGCCGACGGAGTGCCGCTGTGGATCCACGGGCACACGCACGACAGCTTCGACTACCGCGTCCATGCCACCCGCGTCGTGTGCAACCCGCGCGGCTATGCGCGCGGCGGCGTGAACGAGAACGCAGCCTTCGATCCGGACTTCACGATCGAAGTGGGCCAGGCGTCCGGCAAGGCCTAGTGCAGTGTTCCACGCTATGCAGCACATAAAACCGCGCCTTTGCCGCCCTGGCGTCGTTGCAAATCCTCGCGATGCCACTGGGCATCGCTGCGGTTTGCGCCTAGCCAGGACGACAAATCCATC
>Ga0209310_1000433_pt1 | contig 47513 bp, 43 predicted proteins | sample AD_UKC030_MetaG_FD_184415 | JGI IMG/M metagenome (GOLD analysis project Ga0209310, IMG submission 184415) | Active sludge microbial communities of municipal wastewater-treating anaerobic digesters from USA - AD_UKC030_MetaG (SPAdes) (version 2) | ecosystem: Engineered > Bioreactor > Anaerobic >...
CTTGGCTACGCCTACCGCGAGGCGCTGGAACTGCGCCGCGACCCGATCCGCCTGGCTTTCGCCTTGCTCGGCTCGGTGCTGCTGATGTTCGTGCTCGGTTTCGGCATCTCGCTCGATGTAGAGGGCCTGCGCTTCGCCGCGCTGGACCGCGACCAGTCGCCGGAAAGCCGCGCCTACATCCAGAACATCGCCGGTTCGCGTTATTTCATCGAGCGCCCGCCGATCCTCGATGACGCCGATCTCGACCGCCGCATGCGAAACGGCGAGCTGGCGCTGGCCATCGACATTCCCGCCGACTTCGGCCGCGATCTGCGGCGCGGCCACTGGCCGGAAGTCGGTGTCTGGGTCGATGGTGCCATGCCGTATCGCGGCGAAACCGTGCGCGGTTACATGCAAGGCATGCACCTGCAATACGTACAGCAGATCATCCGCGAGGCGACCGGCGTCGAGACCGACTACCCGGTCAATATCGTTTCCCGCTACCGCTACAACCAGGATTTCAAGAGCATCTACGCGATGGTGCCGGCGGTGATTCCGATCCTGCTGATCTTCATCCCGGCCATCCTGATGGCGCTCGGCGTCGTGCGCGAGAAGGAGCTTGGCTCGATCACCAACCTCTACGTAACGCCGGTGACGCGGCTCGAATTCCTGCTCGGCAAGCAGTTGCCGTACATCGTCGTGGCGCTGATCAGCTTCGTGCTGCTGGTCATCCAGTCGCAACTGATGTTCCATGTGCCGATCAAGGGCAGCCTGCTGGCGCTGAGTTTCGGCGCCTTCCTGTACGTGATCGCCACCACCGGCTTCGGCCTGTTGATCTCGACCTTCACCAGTACGCAGATCGCCGCGCTGTTCGGCACGGCGATCCTGACCATCCTGCCCACCGTCAGCTTTTCCGGGCTGACGACGCCGGTGGCGGCATTGGAAGGCGCGAGCTACTGGATCGGCCAGTTCTTCCCGGCCAGCTATTTCCTGATCGTCAGTCGCGGCACCTTCACCAAGGCGCTCGGCTTCGCCGACCTGTGGCCGCAGTTCATCGCGCTGGCCTGCTTCATCCCAGTGCTGACGGCGTTGTCGGTGGCGCTGCTCAGGAAGCAGGAGAAATAGCCATGCGCTTCGTCACGCTCTCCAACATCTACCGCCTGGGCTTGAAGGAACTGCAAAGCCTGCGCGCCGACAAGGTGCTGCTGATCCTGATCTGCTGGGCGTTTTCGGGGGCGATCTACACGGCGGCGACCGGCGCCTCGCAGGAGTTGCGCAACGCGCCGATCGCGGTGGTGGACGAAGACCAGTCGCCCTTGTCGCGGCGCATCGTCGGCGCGTTTTACCCGCCTTATTTCCGTCCACCGCAACAGACGACGCTGGCCAAGCTGGACAAGGGCATGGATTCCGGCCGTTTCAACTTCACGCTGGTCATCCCGCCCAATTTCCAGCACGACGTGGAGACCGGGCGCAAACCAGACATCCAGCTCAATATCGACGCGACGATCATGAGCCAGGCGTTCATCGGCGCTACCTACATCAAGACCATCGCGCTCGGCGAAGTGAACGAATACCTGACCGGCACCCGTGACGCGACCGAGACACCAATCAAGCTGACCACCCGCGTACGCTTCAATCCCAACCTGATCGGCGTCTGGTTCGGCGGCGTCATGGAAGTCATCAACAACGTCACCATGCTGACCATCATCCTGGTCGGCGCCGCCTTCATACGCGAGCGCGAGCACGGCACCATCGAGCATCTGCTGGTGATGCCGCTGACGCCGTTCGAGATCATGATGGCGAAAATCTGGGCCAATGGGCTGGCGGTGCTGGTCGGCGTCAGCTTCGCGCTGCTGGTGATGGTGCAGCAGGTGCTGAAGGTACCGATTGCCGGTTCCGTACCGCTGTTTCTGGCGGCAGCGGCCTGCTACCTGTTCGCGGCGGCGTCCATCGGCATCTTCCTCGGTACGCTGGCCCGCTCGATGCCGCAGTTCGGCCTGCTCGTCATTCTCAGCATCATCCCGCTGCTGTTGCTCTCGGGGGGCGTCTCGCCGCGCGAGAGCATGCCGCCGCTGGTGCAGCACATCATGCTCGGCGCGCCGACCACCTACTTCGTCCGCCTGGCGCAGGCCATCCTCTACCGGGGGGCGGGCTTCGACGTGATCTGGCGCGACCTGCTGGCGATGACCGGCGTCGGCGCCTGCTTCTTCACGCTGGCGCTGCTGCGCTTCCGCAAAGCCGTGACGCAGTCCCAGGTCTGATCAGATCTGGCTGGGCAGATCCTGCTTCTTGGCGTTGAATTCCTGATCGGTCAGGATGCCTTTCTGGCGCAGCTCGGCCAGTCGCTCGATCTTGACGAAGATATCGTCCTTCTGGCTTGACGCGGCACCGGCGTAGGGAGCCGAGTAGGCCGCGTTCACGGTCGGCTGGGTGAAATTCTGCGGTACGGGAGCGATGAAGTTTTGCTGTGGCTAGGGTAGCCATAGCCGCTGACGATCGGCAGGCTGCTAATGCCGATAGTGCCGTACTGGCTGGAGAAGGTCAGCGAATCATTGCCACCCTCTTGCTGCGTAACGCCGCCGATCTGGTGGTCGAGCGTGGCGCAATCCGTGGTCTGACCGGAATGGCGCTAAGTCAAGTAACATTTGCGGATCCAGCCCAGCACACCGTGGGACTAAACATCTAGAATGACAGCACTCCCAACCCGACACCCGCGGAGGCCCGCCATGCAAACCCGTTCCCCGTCATTCCCGCTGCGCACCCTTACCCTCGCGCTGGCCGCGCTGGCGCTGCCGGCGGCAGCCGCGCCCACCGTCTATGAAATGCGCCTGATGACCCACGCCGGCATGGGCGCCGGTGGCATGGGCAGCCTCATGAGCATGCTGGGCGGGGGCGGTGGTGGCAGCAGCGTCAGCCACAACATGGACCTGCGCCTGACCGCGCCGGGCGACCTGCCGGCCGACTACCAGGCAGCGCACACGGTGCCGGACGCCATGCGCATCGGGCCGCAACTGCCGCTGCAGGGCGAGCGCCGGTCAGGCGGCGGCGGTACCGAGGGCGAGCCGGACGGTCGCGTACTGATCTACTGGGGCTGCTCGCCGACGGTGGCGAAAGGCCAGCCGGAAGTCATCGATTTCCGCGCCATGACCGGCAAGGTGCCGCCCGAGATCCAGGCGATGGCGCGCCAGAGCCGCAGCCAGGGCAAGGCACCGCGCGATGCCTCGCTGCCGCCGCGCTCGATCGGCTGGCCGCAGGGCGACCAGAGCTATCGCGGCATCCCGGAAGGCGCCTCGGCGGTCGGCGACCATGTCGTCAAGGCCAACTTCATGAAGGACGACATCCGCTTCGCGCTGACGCCGGCCCTCGACTTCCTCGAACCGATGGGCCTCAAGGCGCAGGCGAGCGACCTCAAGGCGGCCATCCCGCTGACCTGGAACGCGCTGAACCGCGCCCGCGGCTACGACCTGCAGGCGGTGCCCGCCGGCAACGACAAGGACATCGTGATCTGGCTCGCGGCGCGCAACAAGAGCCCGATGCTGCCGGCCAGCCAGCGCGAGTGCACGATTCCCGAAGGCATCTTCGCCAAGGGCGAGATGGCGATGCTGGCCGGCATCGCGCACGGCCCGGTGCAGGGCTTCTCCTACCCGCCGCAGAAGCCGGGCGAGAAGAAGCCGCTGATCTGGACGGCGACGGTCAACGTCAGCGCCTTCGACAATGTCATGCTCGGCATGGAGATGGCCGCCGCCGGCGCCGCCCAGGATGCCGCGACGCCCGGCGTCGGCACCTTGCTGAAAGGCCTGTTCGGCCGATGAGCGGCATTTGGCGATGGACGCGACCGTGGCGGTGACAACCGTCCGCTCCCCGGTCGTCGGCTGGTTTCCGGTCTGGCGGCGCAACTTCCTTGTCTGGCGCAAGCTGGCGCTGCCGTCCATCCTCGGCAACCTGGCCGACCCGCTGATCTACATGCTCGGCCTCGGCTACGGGCTGGGCGCCATGCTGCCGGAAATCGCCGGCCAGTCCTATATATCCTTTCTGGCCGCCGGCACGATCTGCGCCTCGACGATGAACGCGGCCACCTTCGAGGCGCTGTATTCGGCTTTCTCGCGCATGCACGTGCAGAAGACCTGGGAGGCCATCCTCAACACGCCGCTCGGCCTGACCGACGTCGTCGCCGGCGAGCTGTTCTGGGGAGCGACCAAGTCGCTGTTTTCCGGCGCCGCCATCCTCGTTGTCGTCGCCGGCCTCGGCCTGACCAACGGCCCGCTGGCGCTGTGGGCGCTGCCGGCCATCGTGCTGACCGGACTGGCCTTCGCCGCGCTTGGCCTGATCTGGAACGCGCTGGCGCCGTCCTACGATTTTTTCATGTACTACTTCACGCTTTTCATCACGCCGATGACGCTGATTTCCGGCGTCTTCTTCCCGACCGACCAATTGCCCGGCTGGCTGGCGACGATCGGCGGCTGGCTGCCGCTGGCCCAAGGCGTGGCGCTGGTACGGCCGCTGCTCGCCGGGCAGCTGCCGGCCGACGCCCTGATCCACATCATGGCGCTGCTGGCGACCACCGGCGTAGCCTTCGTCATCGCCCTGCGCCTGACGCGCCGCCGCCTGCTCAAGTAAAATCCGTCGATGCACCAGACCCTGCTCGTCATCACCAACTGCCCGGACGAAGAAAGCGCCAACGCCATCGCGCTCGCCGTGGTCGAAGCCAGGCTCGCCGCCTGCGTCAATATCCTGCCGCGCGTCCAGTCGATCTATCACTGGCAGGGCAGCGTCGAGTCAGCGACGGAAATCCCCCTGTTTTTCAAGTCGACCGCGGCAAGTTATCCGGCGCTTGAAGCGACCATCCGCGAACGCCACCCCTACGCCGTGCCGGAAATCATCGCCCTGCCGATCACGCAGGGCCTGCCGGACTACCTGAACTGGGTGGCCGCGGAAACGATCCAATCACCATGATGCGCGCCCTGTTCCTTCTGTTCGCCTTGCTGATCCCGCTGGCTCATGCCGAGGAATTCCTCGACCCGGCAGTCGCCTTCAAACCGACGGCGCGCGCCCTCGATGCGCAGACCATCGAGGTCAGCTTCGCCATCGCCAAGGGGTATTACCTGTACCGCGACAAGTTCAGGTTCGCCATCGACGGTGATGCCGCTACCCTCGGCCCCCCCGTTTTCCCTAAGGGCAAGGAAAAGAACGACGAAAATTTCGGCAAGGTCGAGGTATTTTTCAACAGTGTCGCCATCCGTCTGCCGGTCGAGCGCAACGCATCAGGGCCGCTGCCGCTCAAACTGAACGTTACCTCGCAGGGCTGCGCCGATGCCGGCGTCTGCTACCCGCCGCAGACGCAGACGGTCAGCGTCGAACTGCCGGCCACCGGCAGTCCGGCGGCGGCGCCAGCCGCGGTCGACGCCGACGAAAGCGGCAAAATCGCCGGCATCCTGCGCAACGCCGGCTTCTGGGCCAATCTCGCCTTCTTCTTCATCGCCGGCCTCGGTCTGGCGCTGACGCCCTGCGTCCTGCCGATGATTCCCATCCTCTCCGGCATCATCGCCGGCCAGGGGCACAAGAACTCGCACGCCCGCGGCTTCGCCCTATCGCTCGCCTACGTGCTCGGCATGGCCGTCACCTACGCCGCCGCCGGCATCGCAGCCGGCATGACCGGCACGCTGCTCTCGGCCGCGCTGCAGAACGCCTGGGTGCTCGGCGCCTTCGCGCTGGTTTTCGTCGTGCTCTCGTTCTCGATGTTCGGCTTCTACGAACTGCAACTGCCGGTCACCTTGCAGAGCAAGCTGTCCGAGGAATCCGGCCACCTGCGCGGCGGGCGCGGGATCGGCGTATTCGCCATGGGCGCCTTGTCAGCACTGATTGTCGGCCCCTGCGTCGCCGCGCCGCTGGCCGGCGCGCTGCTCTACATCGGCCAGACCGGCGACGCCGTGCTCGGCGGCACCGCGCTGTTCGTCATGGCGCTCGGCATGGGGGTGCCGCTGATCGCCGTCGGCGTTGCCGGCGGGTCGCTGCTACCGAAAACCGGGCCGTGGATGGAAGCGGTGAAGAAGGGCTTCGGCGTGCTGCTGCTGGCCACCGCCGTCTGGCTGGTGTCGCCGGTAATACCACCGGTCGCCGCGATGCTGGCGTGGGCGGCACTGCTGATCATTCCCGCGATTTTCCTGCACGCGCTCGACCCGCTGCCGCAGCATGCCGGCGGCTGGCAGCGCTTCTGGAAAGGCATCGGCATCGTCATGCTGCTGACCGGCGCCGCACTGCTGATCGGCGCCCTGGCCGGCAGCCGCGACCCGCTGCAACCGCTCGCCGGTCTGCGCGGTCAGGCCGTGGCGGCCGAAGTCAATAAACTGCCGTTCGAGCCGGTGCGCTCGGTCGCCGAACTCGACGCACGACTAGCTGCGGTCGACCGCCCGGTGATGCTTGATTTCTACGCCGACTGGTGCGTGTCGTGCAAGGAGATGGAGCGCTACACATTTGCCGACCCGGCAGTGCGGGCAAAAATGGCTGACTTCACGTTGCTTAAGGCTGACGTGACGGCAAACACGGCGGAAGACAAGGCACTGCTCGCCCGCTTCGGCCTGTACGGGCCCCCGGGGATCATATTTTTCACGCCCGCGGGCAGAGAAATCAGGGGGTTACGTGTCGTCGGCTTTCAGGAAGCGTCCGTATTTATGAAACAACTCGCACGGGTTTCCGGAAGCTGAACCTCAAGGCGCTCGCTGCGCCTCAACCGGGTGGCTTATATTTTGACGCTTCTCTGCCGCGGTGCATTGCTGCGCGGCTTGCTTGTCTTCTTGATCCCGGCTGGCGGCTCTGGCGTTTTGGGCATGTCGCCGAGTAGGGTTTTGGCGGGGCAAATCTTGAACGCCGGGCATTTCTTGCAGCCGGCGACAATGGCGATCGGACAAATGGTCACGGGGGAATCCTTGTTGTATTAGGGTGAGGCTCCGAGTATGTGCCAAGTCCGAAACCGAAGTTAGGGGCTAGCGCCTAACGCGCCGGGAAGATTACTTTCCCGTGTAGGTCATGCTGGCCACCGTATCCGAGTGGCCATCGATCTTGCTGACCTTGTCGCCCTTCCAATAGACATAGAACGGGGCGAAACTCGACCACCAGTAGCGCCAATAGGAGGCGCCCAGACGCCTGCCGTCGCTGGCCTGAGGGTAACCCACCGACATGATCACCTGATCCCGAGTCATGCCCTTCATCAACCGCCCTGACTCGATGGCCGAACGGGTCGCAGGTGGATAGCCCGCCAGCCTGCCGCGCGGGTCGTCCGCCACGACCAGCTTGCTCAGCCATTGCTCGATGGTTTCCTGTTTGCGGCCGTGGTCAAGGGTCATCTGCATGGCCCGCCCGTTGATATCCAGGCTGACGCGATGCCCGTCGATCTTCCTGACATTGATCGGCGTTCCGGCCGGAATGAACGGGAGCTGGGCGAAATTGGAGTCGCTGATGGCGTCGCCATCGTAATGAAGATTGCAGCAGGCATGGCCGCTGCGCAGAAAGCTTTCCTGCTGGGCACTGCGTACAGGCTTTTCGGGGCTGGGTGCGATTTCGGACACACCTGCGCAGCCGGCAAGCAGCGTGACCAGCGCCAGTGTGCTGTACCACCGGAACATCCGGAAATTCTTGTCCATCGTTACGCCGTTCTCCGTATCTGAGCCGTGGATTATAAATCTGCCGGCCGGGAGCGGCCGGTTCTCTGGCTAGATTAATGCCGGAGCAAAGGTGTCCCAGGAAAATTTGAGGATGAGCGCACCCACCACGATCAGAAAGACTTTCCGGATGAATTCGCTGCCGTGCTTGAGCGCTAGCCAGGTTCCGGCGACCGAGCCGCTGACGTTGGCCACCGCCATCGCGCCGGCCAGTACCGGCAACACGTAGCCGTTCGGCACAAAATAGAGCAGTGCGGCAAGATTGGTCGCTACGTTGACCACCTTGGCACCAGCAGAAGCATGCAGGAAGTCGAACCCGAAAAAGCGGACGAACAGGAAAACGAGGAAGCTGCCCGTCCCCGGCCCGAAAAAACCGTCGTAGAAGCCGATCACTCCGCCGAGCAGGATGGCATAGGCCAGTTCACGATGCCCGCTGTGCGCCGGGCGGTGCGATGTCCCGAAATCCTTCTTCTTCAACGTGTAGACCGCGGCAAAGACGAGGAGCGCGAGAATCAGCGGACGCACGGCATCCTTCGGCAGCCAGGCGACCGCGGCGGCGCCAAGATACGACAGGAGGAACGCCGCGCACGCCGCTGGCAGGATCGTCCGCCAGGGCATCCGGATCTGACGCGCGTAACGCCAGGTGGCATTGGCCGTTCCCACCACGCTGGCGCATTTGTTGGTACCGAACAGGGTGGCCGGGGATTCACCGGGATGCACCGCGAACAGCGCCGGAATCTGGATCAGGCCGCCGCCACCGACGACCGCATCAACGCCGCCGGCGAGAAACGCGATACCCACCAGAATGAGCAGGCCGGGATCAAGCAGGTCCATGGACAATCCCGCGATCTGGCAACGCGCGCGGCATCCGCCACAGAAGGGTAAAACGGGAGATCAAAACGGCATTCCATTCAGGTCAGGCCTAATGATAGCATTTCGACCCGACTTGCCAGTGCAATATTCTGCTGTTACGGTCAACATTCATTAACCGCCAAAAGTCAGGAGACATCATGGGCCTTTTCAGTTTTATCAAGGAAGCCGGGGAAAAGCTCTTCAAGTCCAAGGATGCCGAAGCCGCTGCCGCGGCTGTCACCAAGGCACCCGATGACACCGAGGCCAAGGCCCGCGTTGAAGCTGCCAACCGTGCTGCCGGCGATTCGATCGAAGCCTACATCAAGGCACAGAACCTGGTCATCACGGCACTCACCGTCACGTTCGACTCGAGTACCGGCACCGCCTCGGTGTTCGGCGTCGCCGCCGACCAGGCCACGCGCGAGAAGGCGCTGCTGTGCGCTGGCAACGTTCAGGGTGTGGTCGCCGTCAAGGACATGATGTCAGTCGACCAGAGCGCGCCGGAGGCCACGTTCTACACCGTCGTCAGCGGCGACAACCTGTCGAAGATTTCCAAGCAACACTATGGCGATCCAAACAAGTACATGAAGATTTTCGAAGCCAACAAGCCCATGTTGACCCATCCGGACAAGATCTACCCTGGCCAGGTATTGCGCATCCCGCCGCAGTAAGCGCTCGCTTTCATTTCAGCCCGGCCACGTGCCGGGTTTTTCATTTTCAGAGGCTAGCCACCCCAACGAACGCTTATTCCGATGAAGAAGCTCAAGGTCCTATTCTTTGCCGAGGGCGCCACCCTTGCCCACGTGGTTCGACCGCTCATGCTGGCCAAGGGCCTCGATGCGACAAAATTCGCTGCAACTTTGTGCCGCCCCGCAAACTTCTCTGGATTGACGAGCGATCTTCCATTCCCGGTACGCGATCTGGACTGCCAGGATGCACGCGTTTTCGCCAAGCGCCTTGAGCAGGGGGCACCGCTCTACGACTTTCCGACCCTGTCGCGCTACGTTGATGCCGACCTGTCGCTGATCGATTCCGAAAGGCCGGACATCATCGTCGGCGACTTCCGCCTGTCGTTGTCGGTCAGCGCACGCTTGCGCGCAATCCCTTTCATCTCCGTTTGCGATGCCTACTGGAGTCCGGAGCGCCCGTTCAATCCGCCACTGCCGGTATTTGGCTACACCCGTTTCGTGCCGATCGCGCTGGCAAAGTCCATTTTTCGCCTGGTCAGTCCCCTGGCATTTCGGCTACATACACGGCCGCTCGAACGCCTGCGCGCGAAATTTGGCCTTGCGTCCCTCGGTTACGACCTGCGGCGTTCCTATACCGACGCGGACCTGCGGCTTTTTGCCAATTTTCCGGCACTTTTTGCGGACGTTCGCGTCCACTCCGGCGCCGATTTCATTGGGCCGCTCGCCTGGTCGCCGGACTTCTCGGGGAACCTTGACTTCCTCGCCGGCGAGGGTCCGTTGACCTATGTCACCATGGGCAGTTCGGGCGATCCGCAGGTCATCGCAAAAATTGTCCCGATCCTCGAGCATCTGGGCAGCCGGGTCGTGATCACGACAGCGGGAAAGCCGCTTTCATTCGTTCCGAAACACCCGAGGACCCAAGTATTTGATTACCTGCCCGGCGCGATCGTCTGTCAGCACGCCAGCCTGGTCATCTGCAACGGTGGCAGCCCGTCCACCAATCAGGCACTCGGCTGCGGCGTGCCGGTTCTGGGTATTGCCCGGAACATGGACCAGTTCCTCAACATGGAACCCATCGTCGCCTTCGGGGCCGGCCAGTTGATCCGTGCCGATCGTTCCACGCCGTCGTGCCTCCGGAGTGTCATTAAGAGGCTGATGCACGATCAGACATTCTCGGTCCGGGCGCGCGAACTGGCCGGGAGTCTGCCTCCTGACGACAGTTCAACAATTTTTGCCCGACATATCGTTTCGCTTCACGCGACAACTCGCTAGCCGGATAACGGGACTGAACCGGTCACTTTCCGATGCAAAACCGGCTGAAGATCACGCCGAGCAGATCATCCGCCGTGAATTCGCCGGTTATTTCACCGAGGGACTGCTGAGCCAGACGCAGTTCTTCGGCGAACAGTTCCAGCGCCGGAAATTCACCTTCTACGACCTGCTTTGCCGCCGCTACGTGTTCTCGAGCGGCGGTCAGCGCACGCAAGTGGCGTTCGCGGGCAATGAAGACATCCTCTGCTTGATGCCAACCGGCAATGCGCAACAACTCCTGGCGCAACAGGTCGATGCCGTTGCCCGATCGCGCCGAAAGAGAGATTGCCGTTCCGTCCGCTTCCGCATGACGCTCCGGCTGATTGCCGCTGAGGTCGATCTTGTTGAAAACCGTGATCCGCTTCAGGCCCCCGGGGAGCCGGGCGAGAATTGCCCGGTCGGGAGCACCGACGCCGGTTCGTGCGTCGACCAGCATCAACACCACGTCGGCGCGCTCGATTTCCTTCCAGCTGCGCTCAATGCCGATTTTTTCCACCTCGTCATCGGTATCGCGCAGCCCCGCAGTATCGATGATGTGCAGCGGAATTCCCTCGATTTGTATGGTCGACCGCAAGGCATCGCGCGTGGTCCCGGCAATCGAAGTAACGATGGCGAGGTCATCCCCGGCCAGCCGGTTGAGCAGGGAAGATTTTCCGACGTTGGGCTGGCCGGCGAGGACGACATGAAGGCCACTCTGCAGTAGTTTTCCCTGGCCGGCACGGTCGAAGGTTTCCGCCAGCCTGGCCTGCAGGCGCTCAAGCCGGCCGAACGCATTGGCCGCCTTGAGAAAATCGATGTCCTCGTCCGGAAAATCCAGCGTCGCCTCGACCAGCATGCGCAGGTCGATCAGTTCGCCGGTCAGGGCGTGAATCGCTTTCGAAAACTCACCTTGCAGGGAACGCACCGCCGACCGCGCGGCACTCGTCGTTGCCGCGTCAATCAGGTCGGCCACTGCTTCGGCCTGGGCCAGATCAAGCTTGCCATTGAGGAAGGCGCGGCGGCTGAATTCGCCCGGGTCGGCCAGCCGGGCGCCCAGATCGAGGCAGCGCGCGAGCAGCATCTGCATGACAACCGGGCCACCGTGCCCCTGCAGTTCGAGGACATCTTCGCCGGTAAACGAGTACGGGTCGGGGAAATAAAGCAGCAGGCCGCTGTCGATCGCGCTCCCGTCGCCGGCCTTGAAAGCCGTCAGCGTCGCATGGCGCGGCGGTGGCGTCTTGCCGGTCAGCGCAAAAGCAAAGGGCAGCAAATTGCTGCCCGAGACGCGGATCACACCGACGCCGCCACGGCCTGGTGCCGTGGCGATGGCGGCGATGGTATCGGCAATCACGTCACGCCTTGGCGTCGTTTGCCGCCTTGCTGCCGCTTTCGATCATGCGTGTGATCTGCCACTGCTGGGCAATCGACAGAATGTTGTTGACCACCCAGTAGAGCACCAGACCGGCCGGGAACCAGAGGAACATGATGCCGAAAATGAAGGGCATGGCCATCATCACCTTGGCCTGGATCGGATCGGGCGGCGTCGGATTGAGCTTGGTCTGGATATACATCGAGGCGATCATGATGACCGGCAGAATGTAATACGGGTCAGGCGCCGAAAGATCCTTGATCCACAGTATCCACGGTGCGCCGCGCATTTCGACGGCGCCGAGCAGCACCCAGTAGAGCGCGATGAACACCGGTATCTGCACGAGTATGGGCAGGCACCCGCCGAGCGGATTGACCTTTTCCGTCTGGTACAGCTTCATCATTTCCTGATTCAGGCGCTGCTTGTCGTCACCATAGCGTTCCTTGAGCTGCATCAGACGGGGAGTCAGCACGCGCATCTTGGCCATCGACTTGTACGATGCGGCGGAGAGCGGGAAGAAGATGGCCTTGATGATGATGGTCAGTACCACGATGGCCCAGCCCCAATTGCCAACCAGTTTGTAAATGGCTTCGAGCGCCCAGAAGATGGGTGCCGCGACCACGGTCAGCCAGCCGTAATCGACTACGAGATCGAGACCCGGAGCGACCTGCTTGAGGGCCGCCTGCTCCTGCGGACCCGCGTAGAGACCGAGCGACGTCTCACCCTTGGCGCCGGGTGCAATCTCGCCGATCGGCACGATCACGCCGGCCTGGTAGACATTGGCGCCATCCGCCTTGCGCATGTAGTACTCGCGCTGGACCTTGTCCTTGGGCACCAGGGCAGAAACGAAATAGTGCTGGACCATGGCCAGCCAGCCGTTGTCAGACGCCTTGGTAAACTTGGCCTTGCCGGCACCGATGTCATCGAAGCTGATCTTCTGATATTTTTCGGCGTCGGTATAGACGGCCGGCCCGGTGAACGTGGAAACCATCGCGGTTTCGCCTTCCGGTGCCACGGCATCACGCTGCAGCTGGTAGTAGGCATGCGGCACCAGCGGCTTGTCGCCCTGGTTGGCAATTTCCCATGCAACATCAACAAGGTAGGAGCCGCGCTTGAAGGTCAGGATCTTGGCGACCTGGACACCATTCGGGGCAGTGGCTTCGAGGCGGACTTTCAGCTCGTCGGATCCGTCAGCAAGCTTCGACGGCCCATCGACGCGCCTGAACTGTGTCCGGTGGGTAGGCAGACCCTCGCCGATCAGGCCGCTCTGCGCCATGTACTGGTGTTTGGCGTCAAACAAGGCAAAGGTCTTGTCCTTGTTGTCGTGCTCCTGGTATTTGAGCAGATCAAGCTGGACGATGTCACCGCCCACGGGGGAAATCGTCGCCTTGACCAGGTCGGTCGTCACGGTGAAGGTATCGGCTGCCGCCGCAACGAGGGTTCCGGCAGCAGCGACCGGGGCGCCGTTGGCCGATTGCAGCGCCACCGATGGTCTGGGCGCGGCGCTTCCGGCCGGAACCTCGTTCCCGGCTGCAGCAACGGGCGGCTTCGGCTGGTTGTACTTCTGCCAGTTTTCCCACAGCAAGAAGCTGGAGAAGGTGAAGATCAAAACCAGAATCAGGCGACGAGTGTCCATGAACAGCCTACGTAATCAAGCATTCTCAAATCAGGGTACCGGATCATACCCGCCGGGGTGCCATGGGTGACAGCGGCAGACGCGCTTGACGCCGAGCCAGCCCCCCTTGATGGCACCATGTTTCTCTACAGCTTCCACCGCATATTCCGAGCAACTTGGAAAATACCGGCAATTACGCCCCAGCAATGGGCTCACTGCATACTGGTAAGCACGGAGCAGGGCCACCAGTATACGTTTCATTGAATCACGCGCGCCGGCCTGAGCCGTGGCAATTTGTCCAGCAGGGCGAGAAAATCAGCTGCCACCAACTTTCCATCGAGCGAAACCGGCTTCACGGCCAGACGAACCACCAAGTCATATGCCGGCAAATCCCGGCATATTCGGCGAAACTGCTCGCGGATCACCCGTTTTACCCGGTTACGGTCGACAGCATTTTTCAGCAACTTCTTTCCGACTACCAATCCCAGGCGGGCGCCACGACATGATTCGCTCCGCGGCTGGTAGTGCAGCATCAGCAGTTTTCCGCGAATCACCCTCCTGAAACCAAAAACGGATGAGAACTCATCCGTTTTTGTCAGGCGATAGTGTCTGGCGAAGCCTTGTTTCACCTCGCCCAACGTCCGGGTTAAACGCCCAGACGCTTGCGACCCTTGGCACGGCGAGCAGCAATGACTGCACGGCCACCCTTGGTGCGCATACGGACCAGGAAGCCATGGGTGCGCTTGCGGCGCACGACCGACGGTTGATACGTGCGTTTCATTTTGTAATCCCTTGATGTGCTTAGAAAAACGTGCGATTACACCGCATTCAGGGGGCTCGTGTCAAGGTCAATTATTTACAAAAGCTGTGGATAACTTGTAGCCACAAGGGTAGAATTGCTTGCTGTCTGGTGGCCAAAGGCCACAATTCCAGAATTAATATAATCCATAAAATCATATAGTTACAAAACCGCCATCGTCAATCGTCGACTGCGCGGGGAGGAGTATTTTTGGCGATGGCCGGCTTTTGGGAATCCTGTCTTTTGCGTTTTGAACAGGAACTGCCGTTGCAGCAGTTCAATACCTGGATCAAACCGCTCAGGCTGGAAGGGGAAAATCAACCCGCCGACGGTTTGCGTCTGGTCGCACCCAATACCTTCATCCAGAAGTGGGTCAGGGATCGTTATCTGACCCGCATCGAAGACTATGGCCGCAGTTTCTTCGCGACGCCGGTCACCATCGCACTCGTGATCGACAACTTGCGTTCGGAATCCCGTTCCAGCGTAAGTACCCCCAGGACTTCAGCCAACCCGACTCCGGCACCGGCTGAAGAAATAGGCCGGGGCAAGGGTGGATCTTACGAGAAATCACGTCTCTTCCACTCGTTCACCTTCGATAATCTTGTGGTCGGCAAGGCCAATGATCTGGCCCGCGCAGCCGCAGTGCAGGTTGCCCACAATCCGGGCGGTGCCTACAATCCGCTGTTCATCTATGGCGGGGCAGGGCTTGGCAAGACCCACCTGATACACGCCATCGGAAATACGATTATTGGCGAAATGCCGGACAAGATCGTCCGCTATGTACATGCCGAAGATTATTACTCCGATGTCGTGCGCGCCTATCAACAAAAGTCATTCGATACCTTCAAGCGCATGTATCGCTCGCTTGACGTGCTGCTGCTCGATGACGTGCAGTTCTTCAACGGCAAGAACCGTTCCCAGGAAGAATTCTTCTTCCTGTTCAACGCCCTGATCGAAGCACGCAAGCAGATCATCATCACCTGCGACACCTACCCGAAGGATATCAACGGCCTTGATGACCGCTTGGTGACGCGTTTCGACTGGGGTCTGACGGTACAGATCGAGCCGCCCGAACTCGAAATGCGGGTCGCCATCCTGAAACGGAAGGCCGAAGCCGAAGGCCTGCAACTCGACGATGAAGTCGCTTTTTTCATCGCCAAGCACCTACGTTCCAATGTGCGTGAACTGGAAGGAGCGCTCAAGAAAGTGCTCGCCTACTCATCGTTCCACGGTCGTGCCATCGCCCTCGATCTGGCCAAGGAAGCGCTGAAGGACCTGATCGGGTCAGTGCGCAACGTGGGCATGGACAACATCCAGAAAACCGTTTCGGACTACTACAAGATCAAGGTAGCCGAACTGTTTTCAAAAAAACGTACCCGCGCCATCGCCCGTCCGAGGCAGGTCGCCATGTGGTTGTGCCGAGAAGTCACTTCGCACAGTTTTCCGGAAATCGGCGATGCCTTTGGCGGCCGCGACCACACTACGGTCATGCATGCGGTCAAGACCATTGATTCGCTGCGTACCAAGGACAGCGAACTCAATCATGACCTGCATGTACTTCTTCAGGTTTTGAAAGGATGAAGCCTGTCCATAAACCTGTGGGAAAGCTGTCAGCGAATTGTGGGCTATTCGCGAAATTGGTCTTTCCCGAAAAATTGTCCAGTTTTCATCCACAGGCAATCAAGAGCCTTCTGAACACGGAAATAACCTTGGCAAGTAATTGAAAAAAAACAGTAAATAAAGGTTATCAACAGAACTGTTCCCGATATAGTTATTAAAGGAATTTAATTTATGGTTCTTATCAAAACCCATAGAGACACTCTTCTGGCCCCATTGCAATCAGTGTCGGGAATCGTCGAACGACGCCACACACTGCCGATTCTTTCCAACGTTCTGCTGGAAAAGAAGGGCGACCGGCTCACCTTGCTGGCGACCGATATTGAAATCCAGATCACGACGTCGACAGAAGTCGCTGCCGGTGAAGGGGATGGCGCTGTCACGGTCGGTGCCCGCAAGTTACAGGAAATTCTGCGTTCGCTGCCGGAAAGCAACGATGTCAGCCTGGTTCTCGAGGACAAGCGACTGCAGGTGCGTTCCGGAAAGAGCCGCTTCAGTCTGCAGACCCTGCCGGCGGATGACTTTCCGCGCATGACGCTGGCCGACGGCGAGACAAAGCAGTTCAATATTTCACAAAAGGCATTTCGCCAGTTGCTGGGCAAAACCCAGTACAGCATGGCGGCACAGGATGTCCGCTATTACCTGAACGGCCTGCTCCTGCTGGTGGAAGGCAAGGAATTGCGTGCTGTGGCCACCGATGGTCACCGTCTGGCGTTTGCCAGCGTCGAAATCGATACGGAACTGGCGCGTCAGGAACTGATTCTGCCGCGCAAGACGGTACTCGAACTGAACCGCTTGCTGGTCGACAGTGACGAGCCGCTGAACATCACCCTGGCCCCCAATCAGATCCGCTTTTCATTCGGCTCCGTCGTGCTGGTCTCCAAGTTGATCGACGGCAAGTTCCCGGACTACGAACGTGTTGTTCCGCCCAGCCTGAGAAATCACCTGACGGTGGGCCGCCAGACCCTGATGCAGGCAATGAACCGCGCCGCGATTCTGACCAACGAGAAATTCCGCGGCGTTCGCGTGGTGCTCGGCGACAACAGTCTCAAGCTGATTGCCGCCAATGCCGAACAGGAAGAGGCGCAGGAGGAGGTCGAGGTTGCCTATCAGGGCGACCCGATCGATGTCGGCTTCAACGTCGGTTATCTGCTCGACGTTCTCAACAACGTGCATACCGACGAAATTCAGTGGAGCTTCAATGATGCCAATTCAAGCGCCCTGATCACTGTTCCGGGCAATGACCGCTTCAAGTATGTGGTCATGCCGATGCGCATCTGACTGCCAATTTAATGACCAGTTTCACGTGGAACAGCAAATGAACGAAGAAAACAGCCCGCAAGGTGCTGCGCCGGGATACGGCGAATCCAGCATTCAGATTCTCGAAGGCCTGGAGGCAGTCCGCAAGCGTCCGGGCATGTACATCGGCGATACCTCCGACGGTACGGGCCTGCACCATCTCGTTTTCGAGGTCGTGGACAATTCGATCGACGAGGCGTTGGCCGGCCATTGCGATGAGATCACGGTCACCATACACACCGATAATTCGATCAGTGTCATCGACAATGGGCGTGGCATCCCAACCGGTATCAAGATGGACGACAAGCATGAGCCGAAGCGCTCGGCTGCGGAAATCGCCCTCACCGAACTGCATGCCGGTGGCAAATTCAACCAGAATTCCTACAAGGTTTCCGGTGGCCTGCACGGGGTGGGGGTTTCCTGTGTCAATGCACTGTCGAAATGGCTGCGGCTGACGATCCGCCGCGACGGCAAGAAGCATTTCATGGAATTCAACCGTGGGCACGCGGTCGAGCGCATCGTTGAAATCCGCGATGGCGTTGAAATTTCGCCGCTCAGGATTCTCGGTGACAGCGAAAAGCGCGGTACCGAAGTGCACTTCCTGGCGGATGATGAAATTTTCGAGCACATCGAATTCCACTACGAAATTCTCGCCAAGCGCCTGCGCGAACTCTCCTTCCTCAACAACGGCGTTCGCATCCGTCTGATCGACCAGCGTTCGGGCAAGGAAGAGGATTTCGCCTTTGCCGGCGGAGTCAAAAGCTTTGTCGAGTACATCAACCGGACCAAGACGGTTCTCCACCCCACCGTCTTCTATTCAGCCGGTGAAGCCAAGGTCGGCGAAACGGGTGTCACCATCGGTGTCGAAGTGGCGATGCAATGGAACGATTCCTATCAGGAACAGGTGCTCTGCTTCACCAACAACATTCCGCAATCCGATGGTGGCACCCATCTGACCGGCCTGCGCGCCGCGATGACCCGCATCATCAACAAATACATCGACGAACACGAAATCGCCAAGAAAGCCAAGGTCGAAATTTCCGGTGACGACATGCGCGAAGGCCTTGCCTGCGTCCTGTCCGTGAAGATGCCCGATCCCAAGTTCGCGTCGCAGACCAAGATGAAACTGGTCTCTTCGGAAGCCCGCCCGGCGGTTGAAGAAGTCGTCGCCCAGAAACTGACGGACTTCCTGCTCGAACGTCCGGCGGACGCCAAGGTCATTACCGGCAAGATAGTCGAAGCCTCCCGGGCCCGCGAAGCCGCCCGGCGCGCCCGCGAAATGACGCGCCGCAAGGGGGTTCTGGACGGCATCGGCCTGCCGGGGAAACTGGCGGATTGCCAGGAAAAGGATCCGGCGCTGTGCGAGGTTTATATCGTCGAGGGCGACTCCGCCGGCGGCTCCGCCAAGCAGGGCCGCGACCGAAAGTTCCAGGCCATCCTGCCGTTACGCGGGAAGGTGCTTAACGTCGAGAAGGCGCGTTTTGACAAACTGATTTCCTCCGAGCAGATCGTCACGCTGATCACCGCGCTAGGCACCGGGATTGGCAAGGATGAATTCAAGATCGAAAAACTGCGCTACCACCGCATTATCATCATGACCGATGCCGACGTGGATGGCGCGCACATCCGCACCCTGTTGTTGACGCTGCTCTATCGCCAGATGCCGGAACTGATCGAGCGCGGCTACGTCTATATCGCCCAGCCGCCCCTGTATAAGGTCAAGCATGGCAAGACCGAGCGTTACCTGAAGGACGACCAGGAATACCATCAGTTCCTGCTCCGTCTGGCGCTCGATGAGGCCAGCCTGACGCCGCGCGCCGGTGGCGAACCGATCACCGGCGCGGCCCTCGAAGAACTCGCCCGTTCCTGGTTGTTGACCGTGTCGGTCATCGAGCGCATCGCGCATCTGGTCAATCCGGAAATTTTGCAGGCGCTGGTCCAGTACAACCTCAAACTCGATCTGAGCAGCGAAGAAAGTGCCGCAGCGAGTGCCGAAAGGCTGGCACAGCACGTCAGCAGCGGTGTCCGCATTGTGCCGCGATTCAACGACATTCAGGAAAGCTGGACCCTGCGCGTGGAAAGAATGCACCACGGCAATCTCAAGGTTGGCCTGATCGATGAGGATCTGCTGCTCTCGGGTGATTACCTTCAGTTGCGCCGCACGGCGGAAACCCTGGCCGATCTTTTCGGCCCCGGCGCCTTCATGGCACGTGGCGAAAAGAAGCAGGTCGTCAGCAACTTCGGCGATGCGATGACCTGGCTGCTCAATGACGTCGAGCGCGGTATCAGTAAGCAGCGTTACAAAGGCTTGGGCGAGATGAACCCCGAGCAGCTCTGGGAAACGACCATGGATCCGAAGGTTCGTCGACTCCTGCGCGTGCAGATCGACGATGCCATTGCCGCCGACGAGATTTTCACCACGCTGATGGGCGAACTGGTCGAGCCGCGCCGAGCGTTCATCGAAACTAACGCCTTGAGTGCCAGGGTCGATATCTGAGCCAATGATTCGTCGGTTCTGAAATGGAAAAGGCTTCGCATGCGAAGCCTTTTCTCTTTGCCGGAGTATTGAATGCGTGTGGTGATTCAACGGGTCAAGGAAGCATCGGTTACGGTCAACGGCGAAACTGCCGGAAAAATCGGGGCCGGCTTGCTGGTCCTGGCCGGGTTCGAGGCGAGCGAAACAGACGATGATCTCGACTGGATGGCTGGCAAGATCGTGCGTTTGCGGCTATTTGCCGACGCCGACGGCGTGATGAACCGCAGCGTGCAGGAACTGGGTGGCGAGATTCTGGCGGTATCGCAATTCACGCTGTTCGCGTCCGTCAGGAAGGGCAACCGGCCGTCATGGAGCCGGGCAGCGCGCGGCGATATTTCGCAGCCGCTCTTTGAAAAATTTGTCGCCCGACTGGTTGATGCGCTGGGGAAACCGGTGGCGACCGGCGTGTTCGGCACCGACATGGCGGTCAACCTGATCAACGATGGTCCGGTCACGCTCTCGCTGGATTCGAAAGCACCAGAATAGGCACCTGCCGCCTTACGGTAAAAGGCTCTGGCAAAGCCGGGTGATGCCGGGAAGTCCGGCGAGTGGCAGGCCGATGCAGCGATCGTTGGGCGGAACCTCGGGTTCGCGGGGGTTAATGCGGATCAGCTTGCCGCCGCAGGATTCGGAAAAATGGCGCACCGATGGGATCGACTTACCGGCGCCGATTTCTATGACCACCAGCCGTTCTACTTTCCCCAGCCAGCGCTCGAGGCACTGTTGCTGCAATGCACTGCGCCGCCCGATCCACGCCCAGTCGCCGAACAGCAGGATGTTCGGCCGGGCCAGCGCGCCGCAACGCGGGCAAGCCGGAAGTTCGCTGAGCAGGAGGCAGTTCTCGTCATCGACCACGGGCTGGAAGCCATCGGCTGTCCAGATCTCCTCGCCGCAGCCCGCGGCACATTGCAGGTGCTGGATCGAGCCATGAATTTCACTGATCCGTTCGCCCGGGTAGCCGGCCTGCTGGAATTGACCATCGACATTGCTGGTGAGTACACAAGCGCCATTGGCCATCGTCCCGGCGATTTCCTGCAGCAGGCCGAAGCCGGCGTGCGGCCGGGTGGCCCGGTAGAGCGCCAGGCGGTGTCCATAGAAGCCCCAGGCGAGCCGCGGATTGCGCCGGAAGGCCTCGGGGCTGGCAATTGTTTCGAAGCGGATTCCGGCCCTGCCGAGTGCCGGATAGGCGGACCAGAAGCCGCCCGGGCCGCGAAAATCCGGCAATCCGGAGTCGACGCCCATGCCGGCACCGGCGGTAATCAGCAAGCCGTCGGCCGCGCGCAGCCAGCGTTGGGCACGGAGGATGGCATCGTCCATTCAGGGCAGGACAGTCAGCGGCGGCGGCTGGCCGACGAATTCGAGGCGTTGGTGGAAGGCCTCCGTGACAAAAATCCGGCTGTCGCGGTCGACCCGCAAAACGAGGCCAATTTCCAACTTACGTGCCATCGCGCGCCAGCCTTCCGGGCCGCTGATGAAAATGGGTTTGGAGGCTGCGTCGGATAAGGTACCGGCCTTGCGACCCGCGGGGATGAGCACCGTGACCGCCTGCGTGTGGTCGGCGGGGTAGCCGCTGCGCGGGTCGAGCAGGTGGGCGTAGCGCTTGCCGTCGACTTCGAAGAAACGCTGGTAGTCGCCGGAGGTGCCGATGGCTTCGCCGTCTTCAAGTTCCACCGTAGCCAATGGCCCGGGCTGGCGGGGATGCTGGATGCCGACCCGCCACTTGCGGCCTTCCTTGCTGCCGAGCGCCATGACGTTGCCGCCGATGTTGATCAGGGCGTTGCGGATGCCCTGGGCGCGGAGGATTTCGGCGGCGCGGTCAAGGGCGACGCCTTTCAGGTAGCCGCCGAAGTCGAGGGCGACATTGCGGTTGCTGCTGCTGACGGTGTTGCCGGCGACAGTGATGTCGGCGATGGAAGGCTTTTTGGCGAGCCAGGCGGCGATGTCGGCGGCTGGTGGGATCTCAGCCTTGAACTCGTCGGCCTGGAAGCCCCAGAGCCGGATCAGCTGGCCGATGCCGGGGTCGAACAGGTAGTCGCCCTGCTTGCTGAATTGTTTGGCCTCTGCGACGAAGGCGGCGAGTTCCGCGCTGACCGGTTGCGGTCGACCCTCGGCAATGGCCGAATTCAGGGTCATCAGCTCGGAGGGCTGCCAGGCGTGATAGGCGCGGTGCAGGCGGTCGAACTCGCGCAGCACGGCGGCGATGGCCTGGCGGCCCTGTTCCGCCTCGGCGCTGACGACGATGACCTCGACGCGGGTGCCGAAGACGTAGGCCTGCTGTTCCTGCAGCGGGGTGCGGCCGCAGGCCGCCAGGAGCAGGACGAGGGCAGCGATCAGGAAACGCTGCATGCGTCTTCGATGGTGGTGATGAACAGCGCCGCCGCGTCGAAACCGGTCTGCTGGCGGATTTCGACCATGCAGGTCGGGCTGGTGACGTTGATTTCGGTGAGGTGGTTGCCGATGACGTCGATGCCGACCAGCATCAGGCCACGGGCGAACAGGATGGGGGCGAGCGTTTCGGCGATTTCGCGGTCGCGCGGTGAAAGCTCCTGGGCCACGCCGGTGCCGCCGGTGGCGAGGTTGCCGCGCGTCTCGCCAGCCTTCGGGATGCGTGCCAGGCAGAACGGGACGACCTCGCCGGCGATGAGCAGGATGCGTTTGTCGCCGTGCGTGATTTCCGGCAGGTAACGCTGCGCCATGACCGTGCGCTGGCCATCGTGCGTGAGCGTCTCGACGATCACGTTGCGGTTCGGGTCATTGCGATGGACGCGGAAGATCTGGCTGCCACCCATGCCGTCGAGCGGCTTGAGGATGGTGTCGCGCTGGGCGTCGATGAATTGCTGGAGCTGCTCCATGTCGCGGGCGACCAGCGTTTGCGGGGTGAATTGGTCGAATTCGGCTATCGCCAGCTTTTCCGAGTGGTCGCGCAGGGCGCACGGCCGGTTGAAGACGCGCACGCCGTCGGCCTCGGCGCGTTCGAGCAGCCAGGTGGCCGTCAGGTACTCGAAATCGAAGGGCGGATCCTTGCGCATGATGACCGCGTCGAAGTCGGTCAGCGGCCGGATTTCGCAGCCGAGCTCGCGAAACCAGTCGTGGTCGTCCGGGCGCAACGCCAGTTGCACCGCTTCGCCGAAGACGCCGCCTGACTCGTCAAGTTCCGGCCGGCGCCAGCCGAGGGTTGCGGCATCGATGGCAAAAACCGCGTGCCCCTGCAGTTCGGCCGCGCGCATCATTGCAACCGAAGAATCCTTCCACGCCTTGATGGAATCGAGCGGGTCGAGGACGAATGCCAGTTTCAGCGGCATAGTGGTTTCTACTCGTTTTCGGGTGTCGACCGCGCCAGTTCGACCGCCGCTGCCAGACAGGCGAGGCGCCCGACGACGCCATAGGCGTAGAAGCGGTTGGGCGGCGAATCCGGGTTGCCGCAACGGTAATCGGGCAGGTTGCAGCCGGTGTCGAAGGCCAGCGGCTCGAAGTGCATGCCCGGCGCGTTGAGGTTCTCGTCCTTGCCGCGCCCGGTATGGACGCGGTAGAAGCCGCCGACGACATAGCGGTCGATCATGTAGATCACCGGCTCGGCGACGGCATCGTTCAGTGTCTCGAAGGAATGGACGCCTTCCTGGATCAGTACTTCGCTGACTTCAAGCCCTTCCTTGACGACACTCATCTTGTTGCGCTGCTTGCGGTTGAGCGCGATGACCTCGTCGGCATCGCGCACGGTCATCACGCCCATGCCGTAGGTGCCGGCATCGGCCTTGACGACGACGTAGGGCGTCTCGTTAATCTCGTATTCCTTGTATTTTTCGCGCACCAGATCAAGCACGGCGGCGACGTTGGCGGCCAGGCATTCCTCGCCCTGGCGCTCGTGGAAATTGATGCTGCGGCAGACCGAAAAGGCCGGGTTGATGCGCCATGGATCGATGCCGATTTCCCTGGCGAAGTTAGTGGCCACTTCGTCATAGGCGGCGAAATGATTGGACTTGCGGCGCATCGCCCAGCCGGCGTGCAGCGGCGGCAGGACGAACTGTTCATTGAGGTTTTGCAGGATTTCCGGAATGCCGGCCGAGAGGTCATTGTTGAGCAGGATGGCGCACGGGTCGAAGCCGTCCAGCCCGAGGCGGTACTGGCTGCGCACCAGCGGTTCGAGGAGCAGGCGCTGGCCGTTCGGCAGTTCGACCGGTGTCGGCCGGGTAATTTCGGGCAACAGCGAGCCGAGACGGACATTCAGCCCGGTCTGCTTGAGGATCGCGGCAATCTGCGCGACGTTCTGCAGGTAGAACTGGTTGCGCGTGTGGTTTTCCGGAATCAGCAGCAGGTTACGCGCGTCCGGACAGATCTTTTCGATGGCGACCATCGCCGCCTGCACGCAGAGCGGCAGGAAGGCGGCGTTCAGGTTGTTGAAGCCGCCCGGGAAAAGGTTGGTATCGACCGGCGCCAGCTTGAAACCGGAATTGCGCAGGTCGCACGAAGAATAGAACGGCGGGGAATATTCCTGCCACTGGCCGCGCAGCCAGTGTTCGATCTGCGGGCTGCTCTCCAGAAATTTGCGCTCCAGTTCGAGCAGGGGCCCGGTCAGGGCGGTTGTCAGGTGTGGAACCATGGCGCTGTCTCTCAATCCGGAGGGTTGTTATTGTGACCGCAAATCTTACACCGCAGTGCACAAAATCGGTTCATGGATTCGCGGTCAACCCATTGAAAACAGTTAAAATTCGCCGCTTCGTTTTACCGCTTGTCTCACATCAATTCGCAGATCGGAATCGCCGTGCTTGTCGCCGCCAACATCACCATGCAGTTCGGGGCCAAACCCCTGTTCGAGAACGTCAACGTCAAATTTGGCGAGGGCTACCGCTATGGCCTGATCGGCGCCAACGGGGCCGGCAAGTCGACGTTCATGAAAATCCTCTGTGGCGCGCTCGAGCCGTCGGCCGGCAATGTCTCGAAGGACAAGCATGAACGCATGGCCTACCTGAAGCAGGACCAGTTCGCCTATGAAGACATGCGCGTCCTGGATGTCGTACTGATGGGCCATGAGGAAATGTGGGCCTGCATGCAGGAGCGCGATGCCATCTACGCCAATCCCGAGGCGAGCGAAGACGACTACATGAAGGCCGCCGACCTCGAGCACCATTTCGCCGAGTATGACGGCTATACTGCCGAATCGCGCGCGGGCGAACTGCTGCTCGGCGTCGGCATTCCGACCGAACAGCACGACGGACCGATGAGCCAGGTCGCGCCGGGCTGGAAGCTGCGCGTGCTGCTCTGCCAGGCGCTGTTCGCCAACCCGGACATCCTGCTCCTCGACGAACCGACCAACAACCTCGACATCAACACCATCCGCTGGCTCGAGGACGTATTGAACGCCCGCGAGTCGACGATGATCATCATCTCGCACGATCGCCACTTCCTGAACCAGGTCTGCACCCACATGGCCGATCTCGACTACGGCAAGATCACCATCTACCCGGGCAACTACGACGACTTCATGGAAGCGGCCCAGCAGGCGCGTGAGCGGCAGTCCAATGCCAACGCCAAGGCCAAGGAGCGGATTGCCGAACTGCAGACCTTCGTCCGCCGCTTCTCGGCCAATGCGTCCAAGGCGAAGCAGGCGACGTCCCGCATGAAGCTGATCGACAAGCTGAAGCCGGAAGACGTCAAGCCTTCGTCGCGCCAATATCCGTGGATCCGTTTCGATTACGACGAGAAGGACAAGCTGCACCGCCAGGCGGTCGAGGTCGAGAACGTCGCGTTTGCTTATGAAGGTTCGGATCAGAAAATCTTCAACAACCTGAGTTTTACCATCAACGCCGGCGAGCGCATCGCGGTAATCGGCGAGAACGGTGTCGGCAAGACGACCCTGCTCAAGTTGCTGATGGGTGAGGTGCACCCGCAGTTCGGCTCGATCAAGTGGGCGGAAAAGGCCAGGCCGGGGTATTACTCGCAGGATCACTCGGCGCTCTTCAAATCCGAAACCAGCCTGACCGACTGGATCGCCGAGTTCGTGCGCGCCGGCGGCTACGAAGGTGGTGACGTCGAGACACTGATTCGCGGCACCCTCGGCCGCCTGCTCTTCTCCGGCGACGAGGTCAAGAAGCCGGTCAATGTCATTTCCGGCGGCGAACAGGGGCGCATGCTGTTCGGCAAGCTGATGCTGCTCCATTCAAACGTGCTGATCATGGACGAGCCGACCAACCACCTCGACATGGAATCGATCGAGTCGCTGAACAGCGGTCTGGAAAAATTCCCCGGCACGCTGGTATTCGTCTCGCATGACCGGGAATTCGTTTCTTCGCTGGCAACACGCGTCTTCGAAATCAAGAGCGGTGGCAAGATCATCGATTACCTGGGCGGCTACGAGGATTACCTGGCCAGTCAGGGTGTCGCCTGATCGGCGGCAGTTTCATTTCCCGACGTTCAGATATTCGCGTTCGGCAATCAGCTGCGCCCAGCCTAGCGGGCTGAATTCCGCGGTCGCGAAAATGCCGGCGGCGAGCGTGGCCGCAGCGGTGAACAGCGGCGGCAGGAGTAGCAGCCAGGCCGTCTCGCGCCGGCCCGCCGGCAATATGTGTTCGTGTGGCCAGCTGGCTGGCGCCGGCCGGAACCAGCAGCGGTAGATGATCGGCAGGAAATAGGCGGCATTGAGCAGGCTCGAGGCGGTCAGTACCCAGACTGCCCACGCCATGCCAGCGGCTTGGGCGCCATCCGAGAGCCAGGCCTTGCTCACCGCGCCAGCGGTCAGTGGGGCCCCCATCATGCCCAGCGCCGCGATGGTGAAGGCCAGCGTAGTCAGCGGCATGCGCCGGCCGGCTCCGTCCATCTCGCTGATCTTGTGAATGCCCAGGGTTTCCGCGTAGTTGCCGGCGCAGAAAAAGAGCGTGATCTTCATGATCCCCTGATGCACCAGATGCACGAGTCCGCCGATGGTACCGATCGGGCCGAACAAGGTGACGCCGAGCACGATGTAGGAAACCTGGCTGACCGTCGAGTAGGCCAGGCGTTTCTTCAGGTCGTTCTGGAACAGGGCGCGCAGGCTGCCCCAGAGGATCGTGATCGCCGCGATCGCCGCGAGCGGCACCAGCACGCCCAGCGACTGGGCGAACTCGATGCCGTAGATCTCATAGACGATGCGCACCACCCCGAACGCGCCCGCCTTGACCACGGCGACCGCGTGCAGCAAGGCCGAGACCGGTGCCGGGGCAACCATCGCCTGCGGCAGCCAGCCGTGCAGCGGAACGATTGCCGCCTTGACTCCGACACCGGCGATCAGCAACACGAAGGCGGCTTGCAGCGTTGCCGGATGCACGCTGGCAAGGCGTGCCAGGATGCCGCCCTGAACGAATTCCGAATGCCCGGCCAGCTGGTTGAGCCAGACGATACCGGCAAGCAGCAGGGCGCCCCCGAGCAGCGTGTAGGCGAGATAGATGGTGCCGCCGCGGATCGCCTGTGGCGTACCGCGATGAACGACGAGCGGGAAGGTTGCCAGGGTCAGCAGTTCGTAGAAAACGAAGAACGTGAACAGGTTGCCGGCCATCGCGATACCCATGGTGGCCGTGACACAGAGGCTGAAAAAGCCGAAGAAGCGGCTGCGGTGCGGCGCGTTCTCGAGGTAGCCGATGGCATACAGGGTGGTGAACAGCCAGAGTATGGCGGACAGGCTGACGAAGAGCAGCGCCAGGGCATCGGCCTTGAACACCAGTTCGACGCCGGGCAGGACCGTGTGGCGAAAACCGTAGTCCTCCCCGGCAGCGACGCCGGCGAGCAGCGCCCCGACCAGGCCGAGCTTGGCGAGCGCCCCGAACAGGTTGAGGGTCGTGCGCAGCCGGATGTTTCCCTCGGGCAGCGTGAAAATGAGCAGCCCGGGCAGGAGCGAGGAAGCGATCACGGCCAGCGGCAGCAGTTCGTTGATGCTCATGGCGCGACCCCCTCGAGCAGGGAAACGACCGGCATGGCGAACAGGCCGAGGGCGATGCTGGCGGCGGCCAGCGCAAATGCTGTCCATTCCAGTTGCGCGGCGGGCCGGGCTGGCGGGATCGTGTCACCCGCCGTCGAGAAGCGGAACGCCAGGCGCAGGACGCGGAAGACATAGACGGCGGCAAGCAGGCCGCCGCCGATGGCGACTCCGGCGATCCAGACCTGGCCCTGCGCCAGTGCCGTGCTGATCAGCAGCCACTTGGCCAGAAAGCCGCCGGAGGGCGGCAGGCCCATCAGGCTCACGCCGGCCAGGGCGAAGGCGAAGACGGTCACCGGCAGGCGATCGGCAGTGCCAGTGACGCCGAGCACGCGCTCGTTGCCGCTGATCTTGATCAGCGTGCCGGCGGCGATGAACATGGCGGCCTTGGCCAGGCCATGCGCCACCACATGCAGCACGCCGGCCTGCAGCGCCAGTTTGCCGCTGCCCAGCAGCGGGAAGATCAGGAACAGGTAGCCGATCTGTGCCACCGTCGAATAGGCGACCAGCATTTTCAGGCGGTCGGTCTTGATCGCCATCCACGATCCCCAGAGAATTGCGCTGGCACCAAGCAGGGCCGGCAGCCAGGCGATCTGCGGGGCAAGGCTGGCGAAGGGGCCGAGCCAGAGGCGCAGGATCAGGAAGAAGGAGGCTTTGACCACCAGTGCCGAAAGCAACGCCGATACCGGCGCCGGCGCCCCGCCGTGGGCCGGCGGCAGCCAGAAGTGCAGCGGGAAGAGGGCGGTCTTCAGCAGCAGGCCGCCCAGCATCAGGCCGCCAGCCAGCCAGACCGCGAGCGGCGCGTCGTTGCCAACCAGTTCGCCAAGCAGACTCGCGGAGACTGTGCCGTAGCTGCCGTAGAGCAGGGCGACACCGAACAGATAGGCGCCGGAGCCGACCAGCGTCGCCAGCAGGTAGCGCAACGCTGCGGCGATTTGCTCCGCGGTTCCGCCGGCAGCGACCAGGCCGACCGCCGCCAGCCCGACCAGTTCGAGCGTGACGTAGAGGTTGAACAGGTCGCCGGACAGGAAGAGGGCATTCATCCCGGCAACCAGGAAGCCGGCGAGCGGCCAGAACCAGGGGCTGGCACCGGGCTTGAAGTAGCTGCGGGCATAAATGGCGAGCACCAGGGTGACGCCCTGGGTGAGCAGCAGCATGACCGCCGACAGGCCGTCGGCAACCAGCGCGATGCCAAGCGGTTCCGGCCAGCCGCCAACGACATGATTGCGCGGGCCGTGCACCGCGATGTCGCCGGCCAGCACGCTGGCCAGGGCCAGTTGGGCGGCGAGTCCGGCGATGGCCAGGCGGCCGCCGCGATCCGGGCCGCGCATGAAGGCGAGCGTCGCCCACAGCAGTGGCAACAGGATCAGCCAGACGAGCGGGACGAAAAACGTGTCAGTCATCCGGTCCTCGCTGCTTGCCCGCTGCGCCGATCTCGTCGCGCCCGGTCAAGGCGTGCCAGCGTCGCGCCAGGGTCAGTGCCAGCGCTGTGGCAGCGACGGCGACGACGATGCCGGTCAACACCATTGCCTGCGGCACCGGATCGGGCGTGCCGTCGCGCTGGGCGAGGCCGACGAGTACGAGGAAGGCGCCGCTGCCCATCAGGTTGAAGGCGAGAATCCGGCGCAGCAGATGGTCGAGCAGCATGACGCCGCCGAGACCGAGAGCGAAGATCACACAGCCGGTGGCCGCATAGAGGAGGCCGCTGCTCATGGGCTCTCCCGCGGTGCCGTCGCCGGCGGAATTTGGCCATTTTCCGGCGTCGACCGCAGCAGGAAGAAGGCCGCGAGATTGACGGCGAGCGACACGGTCAGGCCGCTTTCGATCAGCACGATCAACAGGCCGGCCTGTTCCGGCGGGTAGCGCAAGAGGCCGCCGTGGGCGAGCAGGGCGGCGGCTATGGCCAGGAACAGCAGGAAACCGCCGGCGATGGCCAGGCGGGGAGCGCGGCTGGCCGGCAACCAGTGGGCCTGGAGCCGGGACAGATTGAGCAGCACGCCGCCAGCGGCAAGCACCGCTGCCGCCTGGAAGGCGCCGCCCGGCCGGTGGGCGCCGGCCCAGAGCAGATAAACGGCGGCAAGAACCATCAGCGGCAGGGCATAGCGGGCAAGGGTCGGCAGCATGCTGTTGCGCGAAATGCCGGGATGCGCGGGTGGCAGGCCGACGGCCAGCATGCCGACCAGTGCCAGCAGCAATACCGCGACTTCGAGCAGGGTGTCGTAGCCGCGGAAATTGAGCAGCACCGCGGTGACCGGATGGCTGACGCCACTGTTGGCCAGGTCGCCGGCGACGGCAGCTGGCAGCCGGATCGGCGCGGGCGGCAGGGAGATCAATGCGGTCACCAAGGTGCCGGCTAGCAGCCCAAGGACACTGATGACGGCGATACGGACCATGACCTTCCCGGCAGTTCTTCGCGCCGGGCGGCGAGCGTCCGTTCGCTTGAGGGCGGCCAGGCCGTCGAGCAGCAGTGCGCCGGTCAGTCCGGCGCCGATCGCCGCTTCGGCCAGCGCGATGTCCGGGGCGGCGAGACGCGCCCAGGCGAGGGTCAGCAGCAGGCCGAAGACAATGAACATGACCACGGCGCGGTCGATCTGCGCTGTGCTCAGGGTGCGCCAGGCGCTCCACAACAGGGCTGCGGCGAGCAGGACGTCGAAGGCCAGTGCCAGGTTCATGGCTTGGGCTTTTCCCACGGGACGATGCCGAGGCGGTCGGCGCGCCGGGCGATGGTGTAGCCGACAGCCGCACTGGCAATCAGGGCGAGCGGCCAGATTGCCAGCAGTTTCAGGGCCAGCGCCATGCTGTCGGCCTGTAGCGCCAGCCCGGCCAGAATGCAGCCCAGACCGAGGTTGTCGGCCTTGGCCAGCGCGTGCAGCCGGGTGTACACGTCAGGAAAACGCAGCAGGCCGATGGTGCCCGCGAAAAAGAAAAAGGCGCCGCAGAGCAGCAGGCTGCCGCTGAGCAGGTCAAGGAGCGGCATTGTCGTCACCTCCTTCGTGAGCGCCGTGCCTTTGCCAGGAACGTTGCGCGAAAGCGATGCCGGTGATCGCGGCGAGCAGGGCCAGCGTCAGGGCCACGTCGACCAGTGCCGGGCCGCCACCGGCAAACGCCAGCAAAGCCAGGATGCCGGCGCCGGTGCTGCCGAAGAGCAAGGCTGCCAGCATGCGGTCGGCCGGCGTCGGGCCGCGCGCCGCCCGCCACAACGCGGCAGCCAGGTTGACCAGGAGGAAGAGGGCGATGGGAAGTTCGAGGCCGGTCATCGGGGCGGGGCGAAGAGGCGGGCGATGTGCCCGGCGAGAATATCGGCGTGCTGCCTGATCGGCAGCCTGGTATCGAGCACATGAATCCGCAGCGTGGTCGTGCCGAGGTTAACCCCGAGCGTGCCCGGCATCAGGCCGAGCGTCGCCGTCAGGAGCAGGCGCGGCAGGCCGGGGGGCAGCGCCATTGGCAGTTCGAGCAAACCCGGCTGCAGGGCAGAGCGTGGCTGAAAGGCCAGCCGGGCGACCTGCACCCCTCCCAGCAGCGACTGGCCGATGAAGAAGACGAGGAAGGCTGGCACGCGGGTCAGCGCGATGCGTGGGGTCGTGGATGGCGGCAGGAGCCACAGGCTGACGGCAGTGGCAGCACCGATGCCGATGAGCGCCAGCGGCCAGGCAGCAAAGTTGCCCTCGGCAGCGATCCACCAGGCGAAGGCGAAGGTCAGCGAACGACGCAGCGCACTGGCGATCATGGTGCAGTGCGCACTTTGCGTCGTTCGCGGGCGATGGTCTTGCGATCCTCGGGCATATTCAGTTTTGGTGAAAATTCATGGGCTGGATTCGGTTAACTGTGGCAGCGAGCGTTTCAGGTTGTTCCCCGCATGACGCGTTTTTCCAGTTCGATCAGCAGGAACAGCGCGATGCCGATACCCAGCGGCACGAGCCAGTGACGCAGTTCAAGCTGCGCGGTGCCGAAAGCGGTATTCATTGCGGGAAGATAGACGAACGCCAGTTGCAGGATGAGCAGCACGCCGGTGGCGATCCAGGCGGCGCGGTTGGTGAACAGCAGGCTCGGGCGCAGGCTGGATTCGTGCAGGAAGCGGCTGTTGAACAGGTAGAAGGCCTGGGTGATGACGAGGGTGTTGACCGCCATGGTGCGGGCGACGTCGAGCGGCATGGCGAGGCGCAGTTCGATCTCGAACATGATGATGGTCGATCCGCCGATGAGCAGCGAGACCAGGGCCACCCGCCACAGGAAGGTGCGGCTCAGGATGGCCGTTCCCGGCTTGCGCGGTGGTCTCTGCATGATGCCCGGTTCGGCAGGCTCGAAGGCAAGTGCCATGGCCAGGGTGATGGCGACGATCATGTTGACCCAGAGAATCTGCACCGGCGTCAGGGGCAGGGTCAGGCCGAATACCACGGCGACCAGCATCACCAGGCCCTGGGCCCCGTTGGTCGGCAGGATGAAGAGGATGGCCTTGCGCAGATTGTCGTAAATGGTGCGGCCTTCCTCGACGGCGCGTTCGATGGACGAGAAATTGTCGTCGGCAAGGACGATCTCGGCGGCTTCCTTGGTGGCCTCGGTACCTTTGATTCCCATCGCGACGCCGACATCGGCGCGCTTCAGCGCCGGGGCGTCATTGACCCCGTCGCCGGTCATTGCCACCACCTCGCCCCGTGCCTGCAGGGCCATCACCAGGCGCAGCTTGTGCTCGGGGCTGGTGCGGGCAAAGATGTCGGAGTCCTGGACGATCTGCTGCAGCTCATCGTCGGTGGCGGACTCGATCTCGCTGCCGGTGACCACCTTCAGGCGGTCGGCTGTACCCAGACCCATCTCGCTGCCGATTGCCCGGGCGGTGCCGGCATGGTCACCGGTAATCATCTTGACCCGGATGCCGGCCTCGTGACATGACTTGATTGCCACGATCGCCTCCGGCCGGGGCGGATCGATGATGCCGACGAGGCCAAGGAAGATCATCCCCTCGTCGAGATCCTCGATGCTCAGATGCGCCTTGCCGTCATCGACCTTGCTGGCAGCGGCAGCGAGAACGCGCAGGCCGTCGCTGCTCAAAGCATCGATCCGGCCTTCCCAGAAGGCGCGGTCGATGGCTTGCGGCTGGCCGTCTTCGCCCAGTTCTTCCCGGCAACGGTCGAGCAGGCGGTCGGGGGCACCCTTGAGCATGATGCGCCGCACCCCTGCCGGGGTTGTGTTCAGGGTTGCCATGAACTTGTTGACCGACTCGAAGGGAATGGCGGCGTGGCGCTCGTGGCTGCCGGAATCGAAGCCGGCCTTGCTGGCCAGCGTGCGCAACGCGCCCTCGGTAGGTTCGCCGGTCACCTTCCACTGTCCGTCTTCCTCGCTGACCCGGGTGTCGTTGGCCACGGCAACGACTTCGATCAGCGCCTGCAGATGGGCGTGCTCGGCCAGGCTGACGAGTTCGCCATCGAGCGTGATCTCGCCCACCGGCCGGTAGCCGGTGCCGCTGACGGCATAGCTGCCGCCGCGGGTGACGACGTGGCGGGCGGTCATTTCGTTGGTGGTCAGCGTTCCCGTCTTGTCGGAACAGATGACGGTGATCGAGCCGAGGGTTTCGATGGCCGTCAGCTTGCGGGTGATGGCGTTGCGCTGCGCCATGCGCTGGACGCCAAGGGCGAGCGTAATGGTGAGAATGGCGGGCAGTCCTTCGGGAATGGCGGCGACGGCAAAGCCGATGGCAGCCAGCAGCACCTCGCCGAGTGGAAAGTCATGCAGGACGAGGCCGATTCCGAGCATCAGCAACGCCAGTCCGACAATGACTGCCGACAGGATTTTGCCGAACTGCGCCATCTGGCGCGTCAGCGGCGTCTGCAGCGTCTCTACCTCGGCGATCATCCGGTTGATGCGGCCGAGCTCGGTACCGGCTCCGGTCGCCGTGACGACGCCGATGCCGCGCCCCGCCACCACCATAGTGCCGGAATAGGCCATGCCCAGACGGTCGCCGATCCCGGAGTTCCGGTCGACTGGCTCGATGTCCTTGTCGGCGGGGACGGATTCGCCGGTCAGCGCCGATTCCTCGATGCGCAGGCCGGTGACCTCGATCAGCCGCAGGTCTGCCGGAACCCGGTCGCCGGAGCGCAGGCGGACGATGTCGCCAGGTACCAGCAGCGCGGCGTCGACCTGCGTCCATTCGCCATCGCGCCGGGCCTGGGCGTGCTGGGACAACATCTTGCGGATGCCTTCGAGGGCCTGCTCCGCCTTGCCCTCCTGGATGAAACCGATGATCGCATTGATGGTGACGACGCCGAGAATGACGCCGGTGTCGACCCAGTGGGCGAGCAGGGCGGTGATACCGGCGGCGGCGATCAGGACGTAGATAAGGATGTCGTGGAAATGCTTGAAGAAACGCTTCAGCGGACCTTCCCGGGGGGGTGCCGGCAACCGGTTGGGGCCGACCGCGGCAAGGCGTTCGGCCGCATCGGCGGCGGTGAGGCCATCGGGCTGGCTGCTCAGGGATTGCAGCACCCCGGAGACAGATGTGGCGTGGGCTTGCTCAATCACCAGCGCTGCCAGTTTGCGCTCATCCATGGATACTCCTTGGGTCTTGCTCACTGAAGGTCTGCACCGGCGGCCAGCATGCGGATGATCCTGACGCAGTCGATATCGGACTGGTGATAGGCCGACTTGACGTACTCGATGTAGGCCCGTTCTTCGGAATTCGGGCTGCTGGCCAGTGTCGTCCGATAGGCAAAGCGCAGGAACAAGAAGGTCGGCTCGGGCTCCTCGATGCTGATCGTCAGGCTGCCGCCGGCATGGGCCTCCGAGGGCACGATGTCAAAGCGCACCGAGTGGGATTCGGCAAGGGTTACCCGGTCCTGGATCGTGGCCGGACCGAAGTCAAGCTCGCGCAACAACTCGTTGCCATGCCGCTCGAGGATGGTGCACGATTCCAGCCCGGGCAGGAAAGGTACGGGGTTTTCGACGCGGTACAGCAAGCCTTGCCAGAGCTGGTGGCGGCTCAGCGGATGGACCAGCGGATTTTCCGGGTCGTTGATCTGGATGAGATGTTCGAAATTCATGGGTGGATGGTAGCATCGGCGCCATGCAACTTGAACGCCTCCTCCAGCAACATGGATTCGGCACCCGCAAGGCTTGCCGGGCGCTGATCCGGGACGAACGCGTCGCCGTCAATGGCCTGCTCTGCGATGATCCCTTTGCCGAATTCGATACGCAAGGACTGGAGTTTACGGTCGACGGCATCGACTGGCCCTATGCTGAATTCGCCAGCCTGGTGCTGTACAAGCCGGCCGGCTATGAGTGTTCGCGCAAGCCGCAGCATCACCCGAGCGTGCTCGAACTGCTGCCGCTGCCGTTGCGCGAACGCGGCGTGCAGCCGATCGGTCGCCTGGACGAGGACACCACCGGCCTGCTGCTGATTACCGATGACGGCCAGCTGAATCATGTCCTGTCGTCCGCGAAACGCAAGGTGCCCAAGGTGTATCTGGCGACGACCAAGCACCCGGTCGACCAGGCGCAGATCGAGCAGTTGCTGGCCGGTGTGCTGCTCAACGACGAGCCCGCGCCGATTGGCGCTGCCGCGGCCGAGATCGCCGGTGAGAATCTGTTGCGGCTGACGGTTACCGAGGGCAAGTACCATCAGGTCAAACGCATGGTCGCCGCCGCCGGCAATCGGGTCGAGGCGCTGCATCGCGAGGCGATCGGCCAATTCGTGCTGCCGGCCGACCTGAAGCCCGGCGAATGGCGCTGGCTGGCTGTGGTCGACCTGAAAAAACTGGGCTATTTGCCATGACCCTGACCGAAATGCGCTACATCGTCGCGCTCGCCCGCGAGCGCCATTTCGGCAAGGCAGCCGAAGCCTGCCATGTCAGCCAGCCGACGCTGTCGGTGGCGCTAAAGAAGGTCGAGGGCCAGCTCGGCGCCGCGCTTTTCGAGCGCACGGCCTCAGACGTGCGGATTACCGCCCTCGGCGAGCGCATCGTCGTTCAGGCCCGGCGCGTGCTCGACGAGGCGGTCAAACTGGAGGAAATCGCTGAAGCCACCGGCGACCCGTTGAGCGGCCAGTTGCGCGTCGGCATCATCTACACGATTGCTCCCTACCTGTTGCCGCAGCTGATCCCGGCCCTGAACCGGCAGGCGCCCCGGATGCCGCTGTTTCTCAAGGAAGACTTCACCGGCAACCTGATTCCGGCGCTGAAGGCTGGCGAACTCGACGTCATCGTCATTGCGCTGCCTTTCGTGGAACCCGGACTGGTCGCCCAGCCGGTCTACGAGGAGCCATTCCGCGTTGTCGTCCCGGCAGCCCATCCCTGGGTTGGCCGGTCAGCGGTTGCCGCTGAAGAGCTCGATGGCCAGGATCTGTTGCTGCTCGGTCAGGGCAACTGCTTTCGCGACCAGGTGCTGGAGTCCTGCCCCCGCCTCGCGGCACCCGACGCACTGGCACATTCGCTTGAAGGCAGTTCGCTGGAAACCATCCGCTACATGGTGGCGAGCGGCGCCGGGGTGGCGGTGATGCCAAGCACGGCCGCCGATCCGCTGATCGACCGCGAGCCGCTGGTCAGGGTCTTGCCGTTTGCCGGCGTCCCGCCAGCGCGTACGGTCGGGCTGGTCTGGCGGGTAACCTTCCCGCGCCCGCAGGCGATCGATGCGGTACGGGCGGCGATCCTGTCCTGCCCGCTCCCCGGGACCACCGCCGTGCGCTGAAGTTTCACGTGGAACTTCAGCGCACGGCGGAAGCATTCAGCGCAGGAAGCTGCCGTCCTTGCGGATGATGGTCAGTTCGACAAAGGTCGAGCCGTTGTGGTTGCCCGGGGCGAAGTTCACCGCGAATCCGCCGGCGTCGAAGTTGCGCAGGTTCTCCATGGCCGAGATGAACTTGTCGCGGGTCAGATCCTTGCCGGCCCGGCGCAGGCCTTCGACGAACACCTTGGCGGCGATATAGCCTTCAAGGCTGGTGAACGAAACGTCGCGACCGCCGCCCCCGGCGGCCAGCAGCTTCTGGTAGTCGCGCACGATGGGAACGGTGCGTGACCAGGGAAACGGCACGACCTGGGAAATGCCGACACCGGCGCCGGCGGGGCCGAGTTCGTCAGCCAGTGCCCGGCTGCCGACGAAGGAGACCGTATAGAACTGCGCGGCGCTGCCGGCGGCACGCATGGCGTTGATGAATGCCGCGCTCGACTTGTAGGTGGTGACCATGACCACCATGTCCGGCTTGGCGGCGATCAGGGTCTTGACCGCGGCGGCGACATCGCTCGAGTTGCGCTCGACCGTTGCGGTGGCGACCAGCTTGAGGTCGCGCTTGGCCATCGCTTTTTCGACCCCGCTCAGCCCGGCATTGCCGTAGGCGTCGTTCTGGTAGAAGACGGCGATGCGCTTGACGTTGAGCGAGGTGAACTGCTCGACGATCTTTTCCGTTTCGTCGTAGTAGCTTGCGCGAACGTTGAAGACCAGACGGTTGAAGGGCGTGCGCAGGACTTCGGCGCCGGTGAACGCACCGAAGAAGGGAACATCCGCCGGATTGGAAACCTTCAGCGCGGCGACGGCGGTCGGTGTGCCGACATAGCCAAACAGCGCGAAGACGTTGTCCTTGTCGATCAATTGCCTGGTATTGGTCGTGGCGCGATCGGGCTCGTAGCCATCATCAAGGGTGATCAGCTTGATCTTGCGCCCGTTGACCCCCCCTTGGCTGTTGATCTGGTCGAAATAGAGCTTGGCACCAAGCCGCATTTCGATGCCCAGTTCCTGGGCCGGGCCGGTCAATGGAACGGACTGGCCGATCACGATGCTGTTGTCGCTCACGCCTGTTTCCGCGCTGGCCAGCGTTGCCGTGGCGAGCAAAGCGGTGGCGAGCAAGCGGCGGAAAGCCGATTTGCCGATCATCGATATTCTCCTTCAGCCGATGGCTGAGACTGGTTTGTGCGAACGGCGCGACTCAGGCGCCGGCCTTTTTTGGCGCAGCTTTCTTGGCTGGCGCCTTCTTTTCGAATTCGAAACCGACCTTGCCGTCCTTGGCCACCAGATAGGCCGAGAATTTGCGGCGGGTACGGTTGGAAACGAATTCCTTCAACAGGTCGGTCTTGCCGTCGGCCAGCAGTTTCTGCATCTGGGCAGCCTCGATTGGCTGCTGCAAAATGATCTTGCCGGAGCGGAAATCGCAGGTTTTAACCGGGCCGACCGATTTTTCGCAGACGTAGGAAGTACCGTGCTCGTACACGCCGGCAGCGCATTTTGGGCACTTGCCCAGGCTTTGCTGGCCGGAGAAGTCGACGGGTTCGGCATTGGCCTCGTCTCCCGCCTTGTCCTGACCGAAATCGAACTCCGGCTCCATCTTGTCGTTCAATTTGATGGCGGCGGCAAAGGTTCGGCCCATCTTGTTGCGGAAGCCGGTCAGCGGGCCGATCTGCTTTTCGGTGATCAGGGTGTCGATTTCAGCCGGCTCGAACTGGCGGCCGGCGACGATCTTCCACAGCGCATAGTCGCAACCGCCACACTGGAATTTCTTGTAGGTTTCGCGAATCTGGCCGCCACAGCGCGGGCAGGGTGCGGTCAATACGCCGAAATCGCCGGGAATGGTGTCGCTGTCGAAAGTCTTGGCGCGTTCAACGATGTGCCGGGTCATTTCGGCGATTTCACGCATGAATTCGTCACGCGTGAATTCGCCCTTTTCAATGCGCCCGAGTTTCCATTCCCATTCGCCGGTCAGTTCCGGCTGGGTCAGTTCGGTGATGCCGAGGCCGTTGAGCAGCGTCATCAACGAGAAGCCCTTGGCGGTCGGGATAAGTTCGCGCCCTTCTCGGTGCATGTACTGCTCGCCGATCAGGTTTTCGATGATCTGGGCGCGCGTCGCCGGCGTGCCGAGGCCGCGGCCGGCCATGGCGGCCTTGAGTTCCTCGTCGTCGACCATCTTGCCGGCGCCTTCCATGGCCGAAAGCAGCGTTGCTTCCGAGTAGCGCGGCGGTGGCTTGGTCGCGTTGGCTTTGACGGTGACTTCGTCGGTTTTGACCCTTTCCTTGGCGTCGACCGCAACCAGGTTGCCTTCGTCGCCTTCCTGGCCTTCCTTGCCGTGCACCGCCAGCCAGCCCGGATTGACCAGCACCTTGCCTTCGGTCTTGAAGGGGTGGCCTTCGACGCGGGTGATGCGGGTGGTGACCAGGTATTCGGCGGGTGGGAAGAAGACAGACAGGAAACGCCTGACGACGAAGTCGTAAAGTTTCTGCTCGAGTTCGTTCAGGTGCTTTGGCGCTTGCGGCGTCGGGATGATGGCGAAGTGGTCGCTGATCTTGGCGTTGTTGAAGATGCGCTTGTTGGGCAGCACCCAGTTGCGTGCCAGGATCTGGTGGGCAAACGGCGAATAACGGGCGAGCAGCACTTCGTCGTGACCCTTGCCGGCGCCCTGGCCAGTGAGTACGGTCAGTGTTTCCTTGACGGTGGCCAGATAGTCTTCCGGCAGGCAGCGTGAGTCGGTCCGCGGGTAGGTCAGCACCTTGTGCTTTTCGTAGAGGGCCTGGGCCAGAGACAGCGTGGTCTTGGCCGAGAAGCCGAAACGGCTGTTGGCTTCGCGTTGCAGGGTGGTCAGGTCGAACAGGCCTGGCGACAGGCGGGTTTCCGGCTTGGCTTCTTCAGTAACATCACCGGGTTTGCCCAGAGTGGCGGCACGGATGGCCTCGGCCTTGTTCTGTTCCCAGAGGCGATCAGCGCGGGCGTGTTCGTCTTCGTTCTTGCCCTTGAAACCTTCGTCGAACCATTTGCCTTTGTAACTGCCGGCCTTGGCGGTGAATTCGGCTTCGACTTCCCAGTAATCACGCGGCTTGAATTCGCGGATGCGTTTTTCGCGTTCGACGACGATGGCCAGCGTCGGGGTCTGCACGCGACCAACGGTGGTTAAATGGAAGCCGCCGGTTTTTGAATTGAAGGCGGTCATTGCCCGCGTGCCATTGATGCCGACCAGCCAGTCGGATTCGGAGCGGCAGACGGCGGCGTCGCCGAGGCCCTGCATTTCGTTGCCATTACGAAGGTGCGAGAAGCCGTCGCGGATCGCGCCTTGCGTCATCGATTGCAGCCACAGCCGTTGTACCGGCTTGCCGGATTTGGTGTGCTGGGCGATGTAGTTGAAGATCAATTCACCTTCGCGCCCCGCGTCGCAGGCATTGATCAGCGCACTGACATCCTTGCGTTTGATCAGCTTGGCCAGCACCTTGAGGCGCGATTCGGTCTTCTCGATCGGCTTCAGCGCAAAGTGCGGCGGGATGACCGGCAGATGGGCGAAGGACCATTTGCCGCGCTTGACTTCGAATTCTTCGGGGCAGGACAGTTCCAGCAGGTGGCCGACGGCCGACGACAGCACGTGCGACTCGCTTTCGTAGTAGTCGTCGTGCTTGGTAAAACCCCCCAGTGCCTTGGCGATATCAGCGGCAACGGAGGGCTTTTCGGCAATGATCAGCTTTTTTGTCATGAGTTCTGTCGGTTGGATGCCGGGGCATGATAAGTGCCCGGCGCGCGGCTTGGCAAGCCGTCTATAGATGGGGATGGGCTCAGGCGAGGCGCTGGTAGCGATTGCCGGGCAACGTGGCGACCTGACCGGCGAGTTCGAGCGCCAGCAGTTCGCCGAGCAGATGGTCGGTCGCCAGTCCGGTCCGTTCGATCAGGTCGTCGAGGCCGCAGGGATCATGGCCGAGGGCAGCAAGCAGCGGATTGTCGTTTGCCGCCGCGGCTTGCGAAGGAAGCATCGCGGATTCTTCAGGTTCGCCCAGTTCTTCAAGCACGTCACGTGCGGTTTCGACCAGTTTGGCGCCCTGCTTGATCAGCTTGTGGCAACCGCGGGCGACCGGCGAATGGATGGAGCCGGGGATCGCAAAAACCTCGCGCCCCTGCTCGGCCGCGAGCCGGGCGGTAATCAGCGAGCCACTCTCCGGTGCCGCCTCGACCACCAGTACCCCGCGCGACAATCCGGAAATGATCCGGTTACGGCGCGGGAAATTGGCGGCGATCGCCGGGGTGCCGAGGGGAAATTCGGAAACGATGGCGCCGTGTTCGGCAATCGCCAGCGCCAAGTCGCGGTTGCGGGCGGGGTATAGGCGGTCGGCACCCGTGCCGATGACCGCGATGGTGATTCCTCCGGCGGCGAGCGCGCCACGGTGGGCCGCGGCATCGATACCCAGCGCAAGGCCGCTGATGATGCTCAGGCCGCGCCCGGCCAGTGCGCCGGCGAAGCTCTCGGCAGTCTGGACGCCCTGCGGTGTGGCATTGCGGCTGCCCACCACGGCCAGGCCGCGGTGCCGGAGCAGGTCGGGGTTGCCGCGCACATACAGCACATTGGGCGGATCGGCGATTTCCAGCAGGGCTGGCGGATAACCCGCGTCGGCAAGGGTCAGGATGTGCTGTCCGGGCATGCTGGCCCAGGCAATGCTGTGGTCGACAGTAGCGGACGGGTCAAAATCGAAGAGCAGATCGGCGCGTTCGCCGATCACCGAGCGGACCGCAAGCCGTCCGGCGGCGAAAACGGCTTCGGGTAAACCGAAAGCGGCGAGAAGCTTTCGTTGCGTCTCGCCGCCAATGCCGGGAATCAGCGTCAGCCGCAGCCAGGCGGCCAGGCCATCGCTGTCGGTCACGGGTTCCTTACGGAGTCACCAGACCTGACCGATTTCGAGGAGGTCACGATGAGGGCGTAGGAAACGCGCTCGAAGGTCCGGAAGACGAAAGCCAGTGCGTAACGCTCTTCGGGAATCGCGGTTTCTTCGACGCGCAGATCGGTGTCGAACGACTTCGAGATGCGGTTGCGGAACACGGCAAGGACGTTGCCGACTTCGAGCCCATCCTGCTTGCCCCGGTTCAACGAGACCACGGCACCGGTACCGCCTTCGCTCCTGTCGCCATAGATCGTCATGATCTTGCCCGAGACGTCGCGATCCGGGCGGTGCGGCGCGTAGGAGATGATGTTTGCCGGCGGTGTCGGCAACAGGCGGTCGCCGCGGAAGATTTCTTCCTTGGCCTCGGTGACGGTGACCACGGCGGGCTCACCCGGCTGGACCAGGCGCGCATTGCCGAGGAAGAAGGCTTCGTAACCGATGATTTCCTGGGTGTCCGGATCCTTGAGCGGCTTGCCGGGGCGATAGATCTGCCAATTGACGATGCTGGCGTCGGGAATACCGGACACGAAGCCGTTGTCGCCGCTGCCGATCACCATTCGCTCTTCCTGGGTGGCGACGATGCGGATCGGGCTGTCCTGATCCTTCGAGTCAAGAACCAGCGGACGCGAGATGAAGGGTTCGATGATGTGCGGCGGAATGCTCGGGATGTTCTGGCTTACCGCTTCGGAGTGCACGCTGGGCGACAGCTTGACGACACCGCCGGTGCGGGAACCGACGCGCTTGCCAACGCGCAGGCGCGGCGTGCTGCCGGAACGGTCGAGATAGATGATGTCGCCGGGGTAGATCAGGTGCGGATTCTTGATCTGCTCGCGATTCATGTTCCAGATTTCGGGCCAGCGCCATGGTTCCTTGAGGAACTTCCCGGAAATTGCCCAGAGCGTGTCTCCCTTGACCACGACGTGGCTTTCAGGGGGATTGTCGACGAGCTTCAGGGGCTCGGCGGCCGATGCACAAACGGCCGTCACGGCCAGGATCAGCGCGGATATAATGCGTACCATAGTCGTACCTCAAGTGCCGACGGAACACGGCGCCACCCGCACGGTCTCATATTCGTGTCAGGCAAGTCCGCTTCCATATCTCGGGAATTGCTTGAGATTCTGCACGTAATAACCTAAGCGAGCAAGCATTTTTCGGTATTTTCCATGGCACTCTTACCCATTTTGCGTTTCCCGGACCCGCGCCTGAAAAAGATCGCGGCGCCTGTGGCGAAAATTGACGATTCGATCCGCAAGTTGATCGCCGACATGGCGGAAACCATGTACGAGGCACCGGGGATCGGCCTGGCTGCAACCCAGGTCGATGTTCATAAGCAGGTGGTCGTCATCGACGTCTCCGAAGAGAGAAACCAGTTGCTGGCGCTGATCAATCCGCGCATCGAAAATTGCCAGGGCAAGCAGGAGGGCGAGGAGGGTTGCCTTTCCGTTCCCGGCATTTTCGAAAAAGTCGAACGTGCCGAGCGGGTGACCGTGCATTTTCAGGACGGCGCTGGCGCGCCATGCACGCTGGAGGCCGAGGGTCTGCTCGCCGTGTGCATTCAGCACGAGATCGATCATCTGAACGGCAAGGTTTTTGTCGATCATCTTTCGCAATTGAAGCAGACCCGCATCAGGGGCAAGCTTGCCAAGCAGGCGCGGGTCACGGCGTGAGGTTGATCTTTGCCGGAACGCCTGAATTCGCCGCGACGGCACTGAAAGAGATTCTTGACGCCGGCCACGACGTGGCGCTGGTGCTTACTCAGCCCGATCGTCCGGCCGGGCGCGGCATGGCGCTACAGCCGTCACCGGTCAAACGCCTGGCGCAGGAGGCGGGCATCGAGGTCTTTCAGCCGGCGAGCCTGAAAGAGAGCGTTGCGCAGGAAAAAATTTCCGGCATCGGCGCCGCAGTGATGGTGGTTGCCGCTTACGGGCTGATCCTGCCGCAGGCGGTGCTTGATCTGCCGCGCTTCGGCTGCATCAATATTCATGCCTCGCTGCTGCCGCGCTGGCGTGGCGCAGCGCCGATCCAGCGTGCACTGCTCGCCGGCGATGCCGAGACTGGCGTCTGCATCATGCAGATGGAAGCCGGGCTGGATACCGGGCCGGTGTTGCTGCGCGGGGTGTTTCCGATTGCGCCGGATGATACGGCCGCCATGCTGCACGACCGCCTGGCCGAACTCGGTGCCCGGCTGGCCGTCGCGGCACTCGGCCAATTGCCGCTCGCGGGCGAGCCGCAGCCGCAGGAGGGCGTGACCTATGCCAGCAAGATTGAAAAGTCGGAAGCCCTGATCGACTGGCGGAAAAGCGCCGTCGAGCTGGATCGCCATGTTCGCGCCTTCAATCCGTTTCCCGGAGCGCAGGCGCTGCTCGGCGGGCAGACGGTCAAGATCTGGCGGGCGAAGCCAGTCGCCGGGCAAGGTGAATTCGGGCAAATATTGAGCGTTGACCGCAACAACATCGTGGTCGCCTGCGCTGCGGGGGCGCTGGCCATCGCGGAGTTGCAGAAGGCCGGCGGCAAGCGTCTGCCGGCAGGTCAGTTCCTGGCCGGGAATCCGCTCTCGGTCGGCGACCGATTTGCCGTGCCGGCTTGAAATTCCGCCCACCAGATCTGTCTGACGGGGCAACCGACTGCGTAAAGGAGATCGGAACATGTTCAACTGGGTAAAGACCGCCATGCTGATGGCGGCCATCATGGCGCTGTTCGGGATCGTCGGCGGGATGATAGGCGGCCGGCAAGGCATGCTGCTGGCACTGATCTTCGGTGGTGCGATGAACGTCATCTCCTACTGGTTCTCGGACAAGATGGTGTTGAAGATGTACGACGCCCGCGAGGTCGACGAAACCAGCGCGCCGCAGTTCTACAACATGGTGCGCGAACTGGCGCAGCGCGCGGATCTGCCGATGCCGCGCGTATACCTGATCAATCAGGAGCAGCCGAACGCCTTTGCTACGGGGCGTAACCCGCAGCACGCGGCGGTTGCGGCGACCACCGGTATCCTGCAGTTGCTGTCGGCGCGCGAGTTGCGCGGCGTGATGGCGCATGAACTGGCGCACGTCAGGAACCGCGACATCCTGATTTCCACCATTTCGGCGACGATGGCCGGGGCCATTTCGGCGCTGGCCAATTTCGCGATGCTGTTCGGCGGACGCGGCGGCGACGGACAGCGGAGCAACCCCCTTGCCAGCATTGCCGTGGCCTTGCTGGCCCCGTTGGCGGCCAGCCTGATCCAGATGGCGATTTCCCGTGCCCGGGAGTTCGAGGCTGACCGCGGCGGTGCCGAAATCAGCGGCGAGCCGCAGGCGCTGGCTGATGCGCTGGGCAAGATCCAGATGTATGCCGAAGGCCGCATTCCGATGGGGCCGGCCGAGGCGCACCCGGAAACGGCACAAATGATGATTCTCAACCCGCTGTCCGGCGGCGGCATCAAGGGGCTCTTTTCAACCCATCCGCCAACCGCGGAAAGGATCGCCCGCCTGCGCGCGATGGCCCGTTAGACGACTGTAGTGCAACGGAGGTGGCCGCGCGCCACCGCTTTTCTTTCGCTGCGGGCGGGTGCGAAGGCGGCAATCACTTCGGCGAACAGGGCATGGGCCCGGGCGCTGTTGTCGCCGCTGAAATTGCAGACATAGACGTCGAGGGTGACGCCGCGGATTTCCGGCCACGTGTGCACGGCAAGGTGCGATTCGGCGAGCACGACGGTGCCGGTGACGCCCGCTGCCTCTCCGGAATGGTTGCGGAAGGCATGAAAGAGCCGGCCGACGACGGTCAGTCCGTGCCGTTGGCAGGCATCCACGCAAAACGCTTCGAGCCCCGGCGCGTCGAGCAGAAAGCCCGACGGACAGCAGCAGTCGTGCAGGTCGGCGATCAGGTGGAGTCCGCGCATGGGAGGATTCTATTGCGTTTCACGTGAAACGCGAGCATTGATGCTGGCTTCAAGCAGGCGGCCCAGCCGGTAACCGGCGTCGACGATGCGCTGATCGGCGGTGGCGCGGGCCTGCCGGTGAAATTCTTCGTCAATGATGGGCAGCAGGCTGCCGCTTTGCTGCGGATAGGCCGCCGGCAGCAGGCGGTGGCTTTCGCCGCGCCATTGCTGCACCGTTCCCTGGGGCGGCAGCGAATGGCTGGCGAGCAATTGCGCCGCAAGGCGTTCGAGCCGTTTGCCGCGCAGCCAGGGTGGGCCGGGCAGGTCATCCCAGTAGGTATGCAGGCTGGTGAAGGGCTGGCGGCGGTTGAACGGATTTTCCACTTCGACGGCATTGCCGCCGTCGTCATCGTGGCGGCCGACGTGCAAGGGTTGGTGAATGTCGGCCACCAGATGCATCAGCCAGGGCAGGGCGTAGGAAATTTGCTCGTGATTCCGGGTTGACCGCAGCAATTTGGTCAGGCGCTCGATCTGCCGGTCAAGTTCGCCCTGCAGCACCTTGCCGTCCCGGTCGAGGTCAACGTAATGCCAGCGCTTGTGCCTGGCCAGGTCGGGGAAGCCGGGTTGCGGCGGGGTGGGCGCTTCGCGTTCCTCGTCATAAAAGCGCGCATCCCTGCGGATGTCGTCGGGCCAGGTGGCCGCTTCGGCAAAGATATCGCGCGGCCTGGCCGAGCGGGCCTTGGCCTGCCATTGCTCATGATCGGGGTGCTGCTGCAGTGCCGCGGCCATGAAATCGCGGGTCGGCGGCGACAACTGCTCCCAGGCGATGAAGGCGACCAGACGGTGGCCGGCGGCGTTCCAGGCATGCGCCAAAGGCGCGCAGAGGATGAAACTGAAGGCAACGAGGAGTCGGCACATTGTCTCATTATGCCGCGTGCGATAATCGCAACCTATGTCTGCCCTCGCCCTGAACTCCCTTGCCTTCGCCCTGGTGAATGCCGCGCGCATCGATGCCGCCGTTATCGCCGGCCAGAGCCTGGCCGAAGGCCTGCTCGGACGGGTTGATGCACTCGCCCGTCCGGCGGTGCAGGATCTCGTCTATGGCAGCCTGCGCCGCTATGGGCGTGGAGACTTCGTGCTCGCCAGGCTGCTCGCCCGGCCACTTGTCGACGATGAGGTGCGGGCGCTGCTGCTGGTCGCCTTGTATCGTCTGGAGACCCGTCCGGATGCCGCACACACGGTGGTCGATCAGGCGGTTGCCGCAGCGGGAAAAATTGCCGGCGGGCGTTACCGCGGCCTGGTCAATGGGGTGTTGCGCAATTTCCTGCGCCGGCAGGGCGAACTGCTGGCGGCTGTGGCTGCCGACGAGGTGGCCACAGCGCAGCACCCTGACTGGTGGCTGCACCGCCTGCAGCGCGCCTGGCCGGAAGATTGGCCGGGCATCGTCGCGGCGGGCAACGAGCCGCCGCCGATGACCCTGCGCGTCAATCTCCGGCGCTGCGAGCGGGCGCACTACCAGGCCCGCCTCGTCGCCGGAGGCATCGCGGCAACCCCCGTCGGCGACGCCGGGCTCTTCCTCGAGCGGCCATTGCCGGTTGAACGCTTGCCGGGCTTTCGCGAGGGACTGGTTTCGGTTCAGGATCCGGGCGCCCAGAGAGCGGCCCGGCTGCTCGACCCCGCGCCCGGGAGCCGCGTGCTCGACGCCTGCGCGGCTCCCGGCGGGAAGACGGCTCATCTGCTGGAACGGGCTGATCTCGAGTTGCTTGCCCTCGACCTGAAGCCTGCGCGCTGCCGGCGTATCGAGGAAAATCTGCTGCGCCTCGGCCTGCGGGCGTCGGTCATGGCGGCCGATTGCACCCGGCTCGACCGCTGGTGGGACGGTCGCCCGTTCGATGCTGTGCTGGCTGACGTGCCGTGCACCGCGAGCGGCGTCGTGCGACGCAATCCCGATGCCAAGTGGCTGCGCCGCGAAACCGACATTGCCGGGTTTGCCGCCGCCCAGGCGCGCATACTTGAGGCACTTTGGCAGGTCGTGCGGCCGGGGGGTAAACTGCTGTACGCTACCTGTTCGGTGTTCCCCGAAGAAAACGGGCTGCAGATCGGGCAATTCCTGGCCAATCGACCGGATGCCCGCCGCGCCCGCGAAGAGCAGATCTTGCCGACGACCGACCATGACGGATTCTTCTACTGCCTCCTTGAAAAGCATGTTTGAGCGCTTCCGCCTCTGGTTGATTGTGCTGTTGCTGAGTGTTTCCAGCCCGCTCCTCGCGGCCGAGATTGACATCACCAATGCGCAGATCGAGGCGAGTGACGACGGCTATGTCCTGTCTGCCGATTTCAGCTTCGAGCTCAACCAGCGCCTGGAAGAAGCGGTGACCAAGGGGGTCGTGCTGCATTTTGCGCTGGAGTTCGAA
>Ga0209310_1000437_pt1 | contig 47204 bp, 28 predicted proteins | sample AD_UKC030_MetaG_FD_184415 | JGI IMG/M metagenome (GOLD analysis project Ga0209310, IMG submission 184415) | Active sludge microbial communities of municipal wastewater-treating anaerobic digesters from USA - AD_UKC030_MetaG (SPAdes) (version 2) | ecosystem: Engineered > Bioreactor > Anaerobic >...
GATGGACCGAATCGATGCGATATGTGGATCCGGTCGCCCCTGCGATCGGCGCGCCATCTTTCATCCACTGATAGCCTAACGGCTCAGTCCCCGACGCCTCCACTGTGAACTCCGCGCTGGCCCCCTCCACCACTCGCTGGCTTTCCGGGCAGCGGACGATCACCGGACCCATCCCCAATTCCACCACCCCGTGCAACGGCGCCACCTGATTGTAATCGGTGTCCCATGCGTCGTTCCAATACCCGCCCCACGTCACGAAATTTGGGCTGAAAATATGAACGTAATATTCCCCGAGCTCCTCGTAATTGTTCGGCTCATCGGAATACCAGTTCGTGTAACTCATGGGCTCTCCGCTCACCCATTTGAACTCGCCGATCCGCTCCAGGCGATTGGTTGCGTTATGCTCCGGATCCTCATCCACAAGCCCAATACAGAGATTCCGGTTGCTGCCCCCATACTGGCCGAACACGCCATAGATCCACGCCTGTTCGGCTGCGTCCCGTATTGTCGCCAAATGCCCCCCCATGGCCTGAGCCGCCGCTTCGGCCTCCACCCACGTGCTCGATTCCAGCAAATAATATCGCCTTTGATTATCCGCGTTGGTGATCGGCCCAGCCAATACCCCAGGAGGCTCCGCCAGCCTCACCGTCAACCGGGCAACCTCGCTCGTGACGGTTCCATACCGATCTCCCAGAACGACTCGATAATCGCCGGCTTGGCCGACATCGACATTTCCGATGACGTGCAGCCGGTTCGTCGCTCCGGTGATGACGCCCCCATCTTTTATCCATTGGTAGCGCAAAGGTTCTTGGCCGGATCCAACCACGCGCATCATCAGGCTGCTTCCGGCCACGTTGGTCCGGGGCACTGGCGGTATGATGATCACCGGCAAAACAGCCAGGTCCGCTTCCGCGTACACTGGCAGGTTGGCCTCGTTGCTGACCCGCACCCCATACGCCCCCACATCCCTTTCCGTCACCGGACCAATCCGCAGATCGGCGTTGGTTTTTCCAGCCATCTGGACTCCGTTTTTGTACCACTGGTAGACCAGCGGTTGGGTCCCTTCGGCCACCACGGCGAATCGCGCCTCGCCTCCCAGGGCAACGACCTGGTTGGTCGGACCCACCCGGATCACGGGCGGCACAAGCACCGTCAACTGCGCGTCCTGGCTTTCCGCATGGCTAAATTGATTGGTTACCGCCACCCGGTATTTTCCCTCAGCTGACCGATGGACCGAATCGATGCGATATGTGGATCCGGTCGCCCCTGCGATCGGCGCGCCATCTTTCATCCACTGATAGCCTAACGGCTCAGTCCCCGACGCCTCCACTGTGAACTCCGCGCTGGCCCCCTCGACCACCGTCACGCTTTGGGGGTGCATGATAATTGCCACGATGCCCGTGATGGTCGTCCCTGCGTACCCGGAATCTGAATTGCTCCATTCGCCCGTTCCACATAATCCCCCAGGTGCAACCCAGTACCAATTGATGACGTTTTCGTGGACATTGGTGTCGACCATTGTTGGTTCCCCCACCTCTCCAATCTTCACCGCTCCATTCGTATCGTCGACCGCATTTTTCCATACTTCATATCTTGTTGCGTTCGTCACGCGGATCCACGACAATTCCACTCGATTGGTGAATAACCCGTCCGTCGCATACATATTCACTGGCTTTGCAGGGATTGGCTCTCCGGCATATCCAAGTTGCCCTTCGCTAAACTCACTTTCCAACGGAGCATTTTTTGCTTTTACCCAATACCAGTAAAAGACACATTGATCCACGTCAGCATCTTCGTATTTCAGCAATTCTCCATCATATATTTTAATCGCAGTGTCAGGGCTGGGCTTGTCACTCCTCCATAGTTCGTAGCCAGCGGCTTCTAAGACGCCTGTCCATTGAATCTGGACCTTGCTAAAATGCTCTCCTCTTGAAACATTTGTTATTCTTGGCGATTCGATATTCACGTATTCCTCGATGCCCAAGGCGTCGAGCATGAAATCGTTTCCATAACTTTCCGCCACGAATTGAATCAAAATCTGCTTCCAGGCTTGAACAGGCGCTTGGCCGCGATTTATCAGTGGCATATCATACAGGCCTCCCGGCGGACAGATAACCGTATTACTGTATACATTGCCTCCTACGCCTTCGATGGTGACATTGAACTGCGCTTCCTCCGAGGTCAGCGCGCCAAGAAACCAAAGTGATTTCCAATTCGAGAAACAAACGGTTTCTCCTTCGAGCAGCGGTTGATAGACGATGGACACGTTCGAGCGGACCCGGATGCCTTGATTAATGCGAAAAACATATTCCTCGATTTCAACGCAATTCGGACCTCCTGCCGAGCCTTGAGCGTCAATGGTTACGGTTCTTTTCCCCCCGAGAATATTTTGATTCGTGTACATCATTCTGCATTCGCTTGGCTCGAAACAACATAACACATTGCTATCGTCGTAATCATCTGCGATTATCATGCGCGTTGCAGGTTCGGCATGATCTTGCAGCAGGTCGCTCGTAATGCCATTCCCGAACCTATTGACGGAGAGCACCGAATTGCCAGCGGCCGCCGGAGATGATGTTGCGGTGGCGCTTTGGAGCGGGACATTTGCTCCGTGCGACCAGAGAGAAATGCCGATGAAGAGCATGCCCATGGCCAGCCAAGACGCCAACCTTCGGTCCGCACGGGGACGATCGACCGTAGCCGCCGACGTAAGGAGGCGGAGGCCGCAAGCCCTCGGCAAGATCCACCTTGTTACCTCGGCGGCGACCTCCGGACGATTAAAGGGAAGTGCAGGCAGCGGGACTGATCGCCGCGGAGTGGTGTTGTTCATATGTCAATCGTTGTGTCAAATTTCAGGGGCGTCGTCCCGCGCCATTTGCCGCCTCTTGAATCCGGTGATGGCAGAGTTGTTCGAGAAAATGAATGCCAATGGTCGGCGATAGCGGGTCCACCGCCAGTCGCCGCAGGAATGTCGGCTCGATCTATTGGAGCAGCGCGACGTCGCGAGAGCCAAGGCACTGCGCGGCAGTCATGGCGTGTGCATAGTGTGGATTGTTTTCCGGATGATCGCGCCGGTTGAAAAGGCAATAACATGCTCATTATCAACAGAATGAACCACAGCCATATCTCAGAAAGCCCTCGCGGTCCTTGCTGGTCAAACAGCTGAACGATTCATGATAACTTGCGCGCAAAAACAGGGCAAACCTTAATATCAGTCCAGGCGCTCGCTGATCACCTCACGAACCGGCGGCGAGAGCGGTAGGAGGCCATCCGCTCCGGCTGGGACGGCTCGGCGTCATCCAGCCGGAAGAAGGCGGCGTGGATGACCTCGTCCTTGTGGACCAGTGCGGCGCCGGCCAGGGCGTTGCCTTTGTAGCGGCAGTCGGTTCCGTAGCCGATCGAGCGGAACTCGCGTTCGTCGGAGGCGAGGATCTCGTCCAAGAACTCTCTTGCGGTGGCAGCGGCGGCATCGGGTTTGGCGGGCTCGGCTTTGGGATCGAGCAGGCCTTCGAGCGTGTAGCTGCGGACCAGCTTGAGGTGGAGCCGGGTGTAGGCGGACGCGAGGGATACCATGTCCATCCCCGCGGGCCGGCCGCCGATGAGGGCCAGGAGGCCGATCTGGCCGGGGACGGCCTGGAAGATCCGGTCGCACTGGCGGAGATCCTCCTCGCGGGCCCTGTAGACATCGCTCATGGCGGAGGTGGGGGAGGATGCGCAGGCCTTGGCCTGAAGCTCGTTGATGCCGTCCCAGACCTCGCCCTGGTCGGACTTCGGGGCCCCGCACGCCTCCAGAGATCGATGGACGGATCGGGTCTTCCGCGAGCGGCTCTTGTAGGCCATGACATGGCCGGATTCGCTGAATGCCATCGATGCGTAGGACCAGCGCCCCTGTTCGGTGCAGCTGACCGGGATCCGGGTCTCCGAGTTTTCCTTGAGAAGGATGGAGGTGTTCAGGACCCGGTTTTGCTTGGCGCCAGCCAGCTCCTCGCCGTCGATCAGCAGCACCGAGCCGTTGCCGCGGTTGATGACCGTCAGCTCCGGAACCGACCCGGCAGCCGAGACCTCGGTGATGACAATATCCTGGAGGGCAAGGGCTTCGCCGAGCGTCCGGTACTGGAATGTGCCGTCCGCTGGGGCGACGATTGGCAGCAGGACGACGTTTTTGTAGATCTGCGCTGCGCCGAGCTGAAGAGACTGCAACCGATTTTTCACTGCGTTTTGCATGGCTATCCTTTCCTGTGCGGCGGAACGAAACCGGCCGGCTTTCGACGACTCGCGGGCACGCCGCTTCAACTTACGGGCGAAATCATGGCAGGGCGGGTATGACATTTACGGACATACCCGGCAAAAAGTTGTTCACAGAATAAGGCAATGGGGTCGCATCTAAATAATTGACATTTGGTTCCATTTCAATTGTCACCGGTTCTGACTCGATCCGATGGTTCACTTTGGAGCCGATGTTCGAGCGCCGGGTCATCGAGTCATCGAATGCCTGCTGCTTTCCGGCTTGCGAGGCGACCGCCTCGTGACCTCGGCGGCTACCTCCCCGGACGGCTCGTGGGAAGGCGGTTGAATGGAGCAGGGGAGGTGTATTTCAAGTGGCGGACTTTAAAAACAATTGGAGCTCTTCCTCGCGCTGCAGCCGTCCCAATTCGCGGGCGAGGGACCGCCCCAGCCGGTGCTTGGCCAAATACACTCGGGCAACGCTCACTCCCAGGCTGCGCGCCACCTCCCGGGCAGGCCACTGTCGCATCGCATAAAGGTCGAAGATCTGGAACTGCTTTTCGTCCACGCGCGCCTTGAGGCGTTCCATGGCGCGGCCCAACAGATCGCGCTGCCACTCCTCATCCCACATGGCCGTCACGCGCTCGCCTTCGGGTTCGGGAATTTGCTCGATGGCGCGGGTCCGGCCGGTTTCGGAGGTCTTGCGATCTATCGAGGTTTCTTGCGGATGCCGCTTGCGGATCTGGTCCCGGATGCGCCACATCGTCAGGTTGAACAGCCACGTCTTAAAGGAACACCGCTGGGGATCATATTGGAATTTCGGCAGGTTCCGCGCCAGGGTGATGACGGTTTCCTGGACGACTTCCTCGGCCTCGGTTGGAGTCAAGGCATGTTGGAGGGCAAAGTTGAAGATCAGCTTGCGATAGGTGCGATAGAACTCCTGCCAACTGTCCTGATCTTCCAGGTCTTTCAGCCGCTCGAGTAAACTGGCGTGGGTTGCCAGCGAGTCTGCCTTTCGAGTATCCATAAGCGTCGAAGCTCTTACGGATTCAACGCGCGATTCCGACGAATCTTTCCAGGTTTTCATTCCACGGTGATCGCGAAGACCAGCAGTGCCAGGTCGGCGGCGGCGGCCCGCAATTCGATGCTCTGGACGCTCTGGTCCTGGTACTTCACCGGCAGTTCCCACGTGGCGCGCGTCAGATAGGGGAATTGCCTCAATGCACCCCCGCCGGCGGAGCACCCCGATCCAACCAAGGAACAGCGAAGCCCGGGGGAAGTGCCCGCCCACTCCCTCCCGACCGACTCGAAGAACCAGCCTGCATCATAGGGGGGCGCGTCCTCCGGATTCATGAGGTTCACGGACGTTGTCTCGCCGCTGGCATAGGTCACCTGATAGCGCCCCAGGGGCTCGCGGACTCCGCGGCTGGCGACCTCACGGCTCGAGGCATGCAGGAAATGAATGCGTTTGCAGGTCCGGCCCACGGAAATGACGATCGGACTCGCCCCACCCAGCCGAACGATCCCCCGCATGTCAAAGCCCGTTCCGTCCAAAATGCGCACCCCTCCCGCCCATCCTCCGAATGCAGGGGCGGATCGTTTGGTTGCCAGAGGTTCACCCAAGGACATCGTGTAGTGGCTTTCCAGGTCGAGCATCTCCGCTGTGGCCCAGGGCGGCCGAGGGAGGATGGCCGACCAACGGGAACGGCCGTCCTGGATGGCCTGTTGCACGGCATCGGCCGCACGCCGGCCATAGGCCAGACGCGACTCCAAGGAGATATCTGGTTTCTGGTTTTGGATCTCGGACGGAAGCGATTGGGCGTGTTCCCAATGGAACACGGCGGCTTCCCAATCCATCGCGTGCTCCGCGGCTTCGGCGTGGGCAAGATGCCAGCATGTGCGGCTGGCGTCATCTGACGGTGAGTGCAGGGTGTGCGTCCGGCTGAACTTATCGAGAAGCCGCGCCCGCTCGATTTCGTCCACAGGCAACATGCCGCCTTGGCCATTGGGTCGTTGCCGGCCCAGAAGGGCGGCCAGGTCGGACAGCGTCTCCCGATCGCGGCGATCGGCGACGAGGTTCAGCGAGGCATGGCGGATGAGGGCCGGATCGTATCGGGCTGACTTCGGCGGTCCGATCAACGTCCGGGTTCGGAGGTTCCAGATCCAGACGCGCAGGTCCGAGCTTTCGGCGATCAAGTGCTGGCGATCGGGACTGAAGGCGATGCGCTGCCATGGAACCTGGTCCTGATCGACCAGCGAGTATCGAGCATCTGGCGTCTCGAGAACAATCGCGCGGTCAGACTTCGATCCGTGGCAGTTGTGAACCGCTGTCGGAGGAACGGAGGCGGGACGGAAAGGGGATCTTCGTTCACCCGGCTCAGGTCCCACAGCCAAACCCCGTTCTGGCTCAGCAGCAGCAACTGCGTCCCGTCGGCGCTGAACCGGCCCAGGGCCCCGGGCAACGGCGGGCCGAACGGCTCGCGCCGGATCACGTCCCAGATCCGCACCAATCCGTCGGCCGAACTCGAAGCCAGGTAACGTCCCTCGGGACTAAAGGCGATACGGCGGACCTCGAAGGGATGGGCGAAGGCGGCTGGCGAGTCCTCCAAGTCGCCCAGATCCCAGACCACCACTGCTCCGGCGTTGTCGACCGCCGCCAATCGCGCCCCGCGCGGACTGAAGCGGGGACTTCGAAAGGACGATCCAGTCCCGAGGGTCGACACCGTTTGCCAATCGGCGGCACGGATCAACTCGAGACCGGCGGCGTGGCTCACGGCCAGGAAACGCCCGTCGGGACTGAACCGCGCGCCGTTGACGTTCCATCGAGCCAGCGTCTTCAAGGCGATCTGGCGACCGTTGTCAAGGTCCGCAATCGACCATTCTCCTGTTCCGACGCGGGCGAGGTGCTTCGCATCGGGGCTGACGCTGAGGTCCAGGCTTGGACTCTCGGCCCGCAGCTCGAGCGGCACCGCACGGCCCTCGAGCTCGGCCGTGGCAAACCGCGCATTCTTCAAGTCCCAGAAGCGCACTGACCTGTCCCACCAAGTCAGGATGAGCCAGCGGTCATCCAGCAGGAACGGGCGGTCCGGGGCCGTATCCGGGCTGAGATTGGGCCGCGTCAGGGTGAGCACCACCTGGGGATGAGGCGCCCGCGCGGAGACAAGGTCCACTTCGACTTCGAGCGTGTGGCGGCCGTCGACCTCGAAGAGCTCGAGCCGCAGGGCCCCCAACCAGCCCAACTGAACCGTCGGCAGATTGTCACAGGCCAACACCAATTGTCCCGCAACGGTCCGGCAAGTGCTTTTCGAGCCCTTCGGTGCCACGTGAAGCCAACGGGTTGGTTCTTGTCCCGAGAAATCGTCCAATACACGCCAGGCGGAGGGCGGTTCCCTCGAGGGGTATCGGCGGATTCTGAGGTTGTCCCAAACCACGCTGCCGGGATCGCCGGGCTTGTCTCCGACCGACGAATTTTCCAGCATCAGAAAATAGCGGCCCCAGGGTGGGCCGGGGGGATAATCTCTGCCGGACGCAAACGGCTCGGCATTGGGTGTATCACGGAGCTCGCCTCCGTATAGCACTTTGCCGTCCAATCCAGCATGCCGGACCTCGTACCGAACCGTCAATGTGTCGGCTTCACCGACCAGCTTGAGACCGAAGGTCAGGTTCTCGAAGGGGCTGGCGAGATCATGGATCCGCGCGAAACGGTGCGAACCCTTTGCGAGGTAGGCCCGTCCCATTTTCTCGTTCATGCCAACGGAATATCCATCGGAACCGCAAGCCATGTCCTGGTCGAATGAAACGGCCGTGCGGTCGGGATCTGTCAGGTCCCATAGATGGGCTTGCTGTCCCCAGGTCGCCGTCAACAGCCGATCTCCCGCCGGCAGAAAGTGACAGAGCAAGACCGGGAAATTGTGGCGAATCGTCCGCATGCATTGGCCGGAGCGGGTGTCCCACAAGCGCACTTGGCCATCCTCATGAGCCGTCGCGACCATGCCGCCGTCCGGCCGCAGGTCGGCCGCCAGCAATTTCGAGTCCGGCACCGAGAATTGAGCCACTGGCAGCGGGCAACGTTCGAGCACACCTGCAATGCGTGTCCGGTGCGCCAGTTCGCTGGCAGGATTCCCGGCGTCCAACTCGAGCGCACCCACCAGCCACGGCAGCGCCGCGGCAGAATCACCGCTGACCATCCGGCGTGTGCCTTCGCTCACGTGGAGTTGAACCAGATGCTGTCGCGCGATTCGATGGGCTCGACTGCTCTGCCACCACGCCGCCGATATCAGCAGCCCGATCGTCAGCGCACCGATCCCGGCACGTTTGAGCAGGGCGTGGTGGCGTTCCAGCCGACGCAGGCGCCTCACCGACGCCCCCCGCTCGAGCAGCGTCAGGTCTGCCAGCAGCTCGTCTGCCCGGCGATAGCGTCGGTCCATGTCATGGGCGCACGCACGGAGCAGCACCTCGTTCAACTCGAGCAGTTCAGCGGCGTCTGGCAGCTCGCGCAGGTTCAGCGGGAGCCGCGGGTATTCATCCAGGTTCAGCCCTGTGCTTGATTGGTAGAGCAGTTTGCCCAAGGCGTATAGATCGGCCTGCGGAGTGCCGGGCCCTTCGGGCGGCAGATAGCCTTCGGTGCCTACAATCGAGCGGGAATCGCCTGCCGCCGACACTAATCCAACGTCGGCCAGCTTCGGAACCCCGTGGACAAAAATCACATTCGAGGGCTTCACGTCCCGATGGACCAGGCCGTGGTCGTGAAGGTGTTTCAGCGCTGCGGCCAGGGCTGCAGCCAACGAGACGCACTCGCGCACTGGCAACCGCCCGCGACGTTCCAGGTCCTCCTGCAGCGTGCGCGGCACATATGTGGCCATCGAGGCCAGCCCAAGATCGGCCTTCGGCGCTTGGTCCGTTCGGTCCTCGATCTTCCGTCCCCCGCCGCCGGCTTTCCCTGCATCGTCCGCGAGCTCGGTGACGTAGTAGAACCACTCTTCCCGCCGCCCCACGTGAAGGACCTGCATCAGATTCGGATGGGACCGCGAGATCGGCTCGAACTTGAGAAGGCCTTCATACTCGCGGACGAATGGCCGGTCCCGTGCGAAGTCATTGCGATGGAGGATTTTGACGGCTCGGCAAGTCCCCATGACGTTGCGGGCCAGCCAGACCGTCCCGTATGCTCCCCGGCCGATGCACCGCAGCAGCTCGTGATCCGGAACCGATGGAAGCGGCGGTCCCGATGGCGGTTGCGCCGGCGCATGACCCGATGGAGATTGCGATGACTCGTTAACGGATACCCCGTCCGCCTTGTTGCCCGGCTGCGGCTCTGGTGCCGACAAGTCCATGTCATCGGGCGACGAACCTGGACCGACGAAAGAAACCTCGTGCCAGAACGGCTTCGATCCTACCCCGCCGCCACGGAGAAAAGCAACTCATTCCATGTGCAATAATCCCCAAAGTGCTTCGTTGAACCGATTTGGACAATGAGCAGTCGGAGGAGAAAAGCGACCTGCCCGTTGTCGCGCGTAATGCTTGTGAACGTAGTGGAAACCAAAACAGAGAGAAAACCATGAAGACAAGACTCGTTCAATTCGCACGCAAGCCGTTGCTGGCGCGTGGCCTCCAAAGCCGAACAGCGGCCTGGATCGCCTGCGCGGCCGTCCTTGCCTGCGCGACGATTCGGCTCGACGCAGCGGTCATCGACGGCTTCGAAGGGCCTGTGAAGTACGTCACGGGAGGCGGCGGCATGGACTATCTCGATGCCAACAACATCAACGGGCAAATGGTCTGGTCAGGGCAATACCCCGGACCGTTTGAGCCGACCGGACGGTGGTGGCGGAATTGGGACAATGTCTACTGGCCGGATGCCTTTCCCACCTTGAACGTGAGCGGGCACACGGTCGAATTCCGAATGGACCTCATCAGTGCCAGTGCCAGCGACTTGCTCCTTGGATTCGGGTGTGGCGGCGATTCCGGTTCCTATTTGGTCTATTTCGATCAAGACGAGATCGGCCTGCTCAAGGGACATGGCAATGGGGCAACCGTCTTCTTCTGGACCGACACGCCGATCACGAATCAGAACGTCACGGTCGTCCTCTCGCTCACGGGCATGCCTGACGGCGTGCGGCTGATCACTAAGGCGGTCGAGAAGGCCACGGGTCGGGTCCTGTTCGAGCGACAGTTCCTCGATACTGCCGGGAGCGATGCACCGGCTCCCGTGCCGCCTCCAAAGGGAATGGACTTTTTCGTCGCCGATCCTGGCGCGCCCTTCACGAGCATCACTTACCCGTATGCAGGGGTGTGGGATATGCGCGCGACCACGCCGCCACCTCTGGAGGTGGTGTTGGATAACCTCGAGTACGACATTTACGATGCCCCGGAGCTGGGCATCGCCAGCGCCGTGCTCCTCTCATGGCCAGTGAACACGGCCGATGAACTCATCGTTGTCCGAGCCGATTCGCCCGAGAGCAGCGCGGTGTGGACACCCGTGCTCGAGCCGATCTTCAAGCGATTTGGCGAACTGTGCACGACAGTGCCCGTGACGCAGAGCCAGCAGTTCTTCAAGCTCGTGCCGGGCATCCAAATCAGGGATGACTTTAGCGACTCGAGCGGACCCTTCGCCGGCCGGAACCCGTGGGTGCCGCATTTCTGGGCGCCTGCCGATGCCGCGAGAATCAGCTTCACAGTCTCGAATGGCGCGTTCCATCTTCAGTCGCCCGCGCCGGGTCCGGTGGACGGCCGGGTCCTCCTCGCTCCCCCCTACGGGTCCGAGCGAAAGTTGAGCGATTTCAGCGGATCGGTGGACATTCTCCAATTTGCGGTGGGCTCAAATGTTGGGATCGGCATTCTCGGACGATTGACGCTTTGGGAACCCGTTCCAGACTGCAATGGCTATATGGGTCAACTCTACCTGAACAGGATCAGTCCATGGATTTACGATCATGGTGTGCCGCTTAACTTTACCTTCAACCCGTACGCACAATATCGTCTGCAGTTTTCCGCGCTCGGCACTCACGTGACAGTCCGTTTGTTGAACCTTGTGACGGGGGAGATCCTCGAGCAGCAGGTCACGGACAACCATTTCACCCAGGGCCACGTCGGACTCATCCTGCCGATGAAAGCACAACAGCCGTTTGACATCACCCTGGACAACTTCATCATGACTTGCGTGAAACCATGATCGCGAGCCGATGTCGGTATCGAGGAGCATTAGCGAGGCTCGACCTCAGACCGACGATGCCGTTCCCCGTTTCCACGCAACGGGCTTCGACTACAATTGGCGGACTTCGACGCCTCGCTATGCGCTGTGCAACGCTGGACCGTCCAGAGGCATCCGCGGCCAATGGATACGCGCTGGAATCTCGTGAGAAAAGCGGGCCATACGCAGCGTCAGAAGTCACGCCGCGTGGGGTCACGCGGCCTCCATCGCCAGCGTCCACCGCCGTGTAGACCGGGTCACCTGCCTGCGCCAAGCGAAACGCGGCAGGCAGGCCCGACCCAGCGTTGGAGTCCAGGTCATCAAGTGCGCCGCGTGAGGTCACACGGCCTGCATCGCCAGCGTCAACCGCCGTGTAGGCCGGGTCACCTGCCTGCGCCAAGCGAAGCGCGGCAGGCAGGCCCGACCCGGCGTTGTGGACCTATACCATTGCAATGAATCTGGCTGAGCATCCAACTTCGGCGTTTGCCGTGGGATTCGAACACCGGCGTTTTTTCCATCTTGGGGGGATCGGCGGCTTGTGCATCCTGGCCCTGGCGCTTTGCGGCAGGGCGGAGCAAGCCGCGAAGCATCCCAACGTGCTGCTCATAACCACGGATCAGCAGCAGGTCACGGCGACCAGCGCCGCGGGCAATCCCCTGCTGAAGACCCCGCACATGGACTCGATCGCTGGACCGGCAAGATGATGTTTTACGAGGAGGAAGCTGCCGTGCCATTGATCGTTAGCTGGAAAGGTGTGACCCCGCCGGGACGGATGGATCGGAATCACTTGGTTTCAACCCTCGATGTGCTGCCGACCCTGTGTGACTACGCGGGCATCCAGCCGCCTCCCCTCATTCGCGGAGAATTTGACCGCCTTGCGTCCGGCGTCATCCTCGACGGTCAGCCGGGCGTAGTAGCGCGCGTTGCGCCGCCACAAGCCGCGGATTTCATGCTTGCGGTTATCGCGAACCTTGGTGTATTTGTAGCGGCGTGAGCTTGGAATTGCTCCAGGCGAATTGCCGGGCGTTGCCGAGGGTTTGATATGGCAACACTGTCGCAATTTCTGTAGCAAATGTTAAGCTTGGGCAGCATATAAGTTGTAAGTTGCTGCAAATGACTGTGCCCGCGTGGCGGAATTGGCAGACGCGCTAGATTCAGGTTCTAGTGAGTAACATCGTACAGGTTCAAATCCTGTCGCGGGCACCATCTGACTTCCCGATTCTCGCTACCAGTCGATTGGCACGGCGGTCTTTTTGCCCTGGCGGTTGACAAAGAAGACCTTCTTGTGCGCCTGGCCGTACTGGTGGACGAGCCGGGTGATCTTGACGTCGTAGCAGCAGTATTCGGCGATCTCGAGCATCCGCCCTTCCCGGTACCATTTCAGTGCCTGAAGGCCGTCGGCTGTCTTGTCCACACCCAGCGTCGCGCTGGCGACGGCATCGAGCGACAGGCGGTGCTTGACCTGCTCTTGCAGGCTGACCAGCAGGTCGAGGGTCGGCAGCTGGCGCAGGTCCATCGCCGTGTAATGGTGCAGCACCTCGTAATCGAAACGGAGGATGTTGAATCCCACCACCCGATCGGCCCGCTGCAGCTCGCGGATCAAGTCGTCGACGTGCTTCTCGGCGTAGATGCGGTAGCCGTCGCGGGCAGTGCTGTAGGTCACGCCCACGCTCATCCCGAGGTCGCGGATGTTGTCCCAGCCGCCGACTTCATCGGCCGACCGCTGGGTCTCGAGATCGAAATAGACAATGTTGCTCATCGCCGGGCGTAGAAATGAATGGGAAGGCCGCGGACGCTCTCAGCCGCCTCCTGGATGGCCTCGCCCAGGGTGGGATGCGGGAAGACAGTCTGGGCCAATTGATCGACGGTCAGGCGCGCCGATAGCGCGACTGCGACTGCGCCGATCATCTCGGCCGCATGCGCGGCGGCGATGTGCCCGCCCAGCAGGCGGCCCGTGCCGGCCTCGGCGACCAGCTTCACGAAGCCTTCCGTCTCCCCCATCGCCATGGCCTTGCCGTTTGCGCCCATGGGGAAGCGTCCGATCCGCACGTCCAACCCGCGCTGGCTGGCTGCCTCCTCGGAAAGGCCCGCCGTTGCGATCTCCGGCTGGGTGAAGACGCAGGCGGGCACGGCATCGTAATCGATCCAGCGCTCGTCCTCAGCGGGGCCGCCCTGGGCCGATCCTGGCTTCCGGCGGCGCGCCCATCGGTCCACCCAGCACCTGGCCTCGGCGCTGGCCACGTGCGCCAACGGGAGCCGGCCGGTCACATCGCCAATCGCGCCGATCCCGGGCACGTTGGTCCATCCCTGGCCGTCGACCTCGATCCCGCGCGGACCGAATCGCACGCCCGCATTCTCGAGCCCCAAATCGTCCAGGCGCGGGATCCGCCCGACGCACACGACGGCATGGCTGCCTTGGAGGACGCGGCCGCCGGCCAATCCGACTTCGACCGTGCCGCCATCGGCTCGGGCATTGGCGACGCTGGCGCCGGTGATGACCTGGATGCCTCGGGCGGCCATCGACCGCTCGAGGGCCTGCCCCAGATCGCGGTCCAATCCAGGCAGCAAGCGGCTCAATCCCTCGACGACCGTGACTCGGGCGCCCAAGGTCGAGAACAGGGTTGCATACTCGCATCCGATATAGCCGCCCCCGATGATGACGAGCTCCGCCGGCTGTTCCTCGAGCCGGAGCAGGTCCTGGCTCTGCAAGATTCGGACGCCGTCCCGCGGCGCCGCCGGCAGATCGATCGGACGCGATCCTGTGGCCAGCAGGATTGCCCCTGGCTGGGCCACCTCACGGATCTGCGCGCCGTCGTCCCCGCGGACCTCGATCCGGTCCGGCCCGGCCAGCCGCGCCCAGCCTCGCAGGCATTCCACCCCGTTTTTGCCCAACAAGAACTTCAGGCCCTGGCTGGATTGCGCCACCACCTTCCGCATCCGCCCAACCATGGCCGGCCACGACGCCTTCCCGGGCGCCGCCTCGATGCCCATCCGGATCGCCTGCTGGATCCCCCTGACAACATCCGCGCTGGCCAGGAGCGACTTCGTGGGGATGCAGCCCGCATGCAGGCAAACCCCGCCCGGCTCGCGCCCCTCGATCAACAGAACCCGCATCCCCCGCTGCGCGGCCCGAATGGCCGCCACGTAGCCGCCCGGACCGCCTCCAATAATCGCCAGGTCGTATCTGGTCTCCGCCATGCGTCCACCTTAGACCCCCCGGCCCGCCGGGCCAATGGAAAATGCGTCGTGACGTTTCGATTCGCCGCGCCTCGCACAAAGGTTTTGACTCCTGGTGGCGGTCGATTACCCTGGGGGGAAATATTAACCTGACCTACCATGAGATTTGGCATTAATACGTTCCTGTTCACGTCGCCGTTCACCAACGACAGCACGCCGCTGTTCAAGGATTTCAAGAAATGGGGGTTCGATTCGGTCGAGCTCGCCATCGAGGATCCGTCGCATATCGATCCGCGGCATGTCCGCGCCGAGCTGGATCGCTACGGCCTGGTTTGCGGGACAGTCTGCGGCGCGTTCGGTCCGGACCGCGATCTGCGCGGCACGCCGGAAGCGCAGCAAGGATCGATTGATTACGTGACGGGCCTGATGGACCAGATGGCGGTCCTGGGCTGCCCGACGCTGGCGGGACCCATCTACTCCGCCGTCGGCCGCGCCGAAGCCGTTCCCGACAAGGAGCGCAAAGCGCAGTGGAAACTGGTCGTCAAACACCTCAAGAAGCTCTGCAAGTATGCCGAAAAGAAGGGCATCACGCTGGCGATCGAGCCCCTGAACCGGTTCGAGACCGATTTCATCAACACCTGCGAGCAGGCGCTCGAGATGATCCGCGATGTCGGCAGCCCCGCCCTCAAGATCCATCTCGACACCTTCCACATGAACATCGAGGAGAAGAACCTCCCCCATGCGGTCCTCAAGGCCGGCCGGCTCCTGGCCCATTTCCATGCCAGCGGCAGCGACCGCGGCGCCCCCGGGAACGACCACATCGATTGGATCGGCATCGGCAAGGCATTGCACAAGATCAAATACCAGGGCGACGTCGTCATCGAATCCTTCACGCCCGACGTCAAAGTGATCGCCAAGGCCGCATCCATCTGGCGGATGATGGAGCCGAGCCGGACGGACATTGCCTCGAAAGGCGTCAAGTTCCTCAAGCGGGTATTCGGCTGAACCGTTCATCGAAGGACCTGCCATGCACACCAAAGCCACCCTTCTTGCAGCGGTCATGGCCGCTTCGCTGGCCGCTCGCATCATCGCCGCCGAATCGCCTGCGGGCTTCACGCCGCTGTTCAACGGCAAGGACCTCGCCGGCTGGGACGGGAATCCGAAGTTCTGGTCTGTCCAGGACGGCGTCATCACGGGGCAAACCACCGCTGCCAATCCGACCTCCGGCAACACATTTCTCATGTGGCGCGGGGGGACGGTCTCCGACTTCGAGCTGCGCCTGTCCTACCGCCTTGTCGGCGGGAATTCCGGCATCCAATACCGGAGCAAAGACCTCGGCAAATGGGTGGCGGGAGGCTACCAGGCCGATATCGAGGCCGGCGCCAATTACACGGGCATCCTCTACGAGGAGCGCGGGCGGGGCATCCTCGCCAAGCGAGGCGAAAAGACCCGGATCACCCCCGAAGGGAAAATCGAGGTCGTCGGATCGCTTGGCAAGGCGGATGAGCTCCAAAAGAGCATCCGGCCCGAGCAGTGGAACGACTACGTGATCATTGCCCGGGGGAACCGGATTATCCACAAGATCAACGGGAAAACGATGGTCGAGGTCGTCGACGACCAACCGGAACGGCGCGCCAGCAGCGGCATCCTGGCCCTCCAGTTGCATGCCGGCCCTCCCATGCTCGTCCAGTTCCGCCATCTCTTCCTGAAGCCGCTCTCCAGTCGCTAAAAAGCGGACGCCCTGACACCGAAAGGCAGGGACACGGCGTTGTCGCGTCCGGCTGAAGGCTGCCGACAATTGCGGGTGAGGAGCTGCCTGCTGCAGCGAACCGCCCAACGCCCGATCTCCGATTGCGGGATCTCTGACCCTGTGCTATGATGACGCTCGTCGGTATCGGAAAGATCGAATACCTATGGCAAGCATCACTGGAAAAAAGGTCAGTTTCGAATGGAAAGGCCCGGGCGCCCGCGAGGTCCTGCTGGCGGCGGACTTCACGCAATGGCAGCTGCGCGCGATCCCGTTGGTCCGGCAGCGCACGGGTTCATGGAAGGCCACCGTCACCTTGCCACCCGGCCGATATCAATACCGCTTTCTGGTCGACGGTGTGTGGTGCGACGATCCCGAGTGCACCCAGCGAGCTCCCAATGAGTTTGGCGGCGAGAACTGTGTCAAGACCGTGCCGGCCGCAGCCGCCCGGAAGAAATCGCGCCCCTCTTGAAATCAACGGGTGGGGTCCACCTGCGTGGCGGGCGCCCTTCTCCCAATCTGCGACACTCCATGCCGATCTACGAGTTTACATGCCAATCGTGCCGCAAGGACAGCGAGATCCTTGTCCGATCCCACCAATGGATGGGCACCCCGTGCCCCCACTGCGGCTCCGACCGGCTGACCAAGAAATTGTCGGTATTCTCCTCCGCCCCGGCTGAAAACGCAGCCTGTCCGGCTCGGCCGGTGTGCGATGCCGGATCGAGCGCCTGCGGCTGCTGCGCTGGCCCCGGGCATCGCCACTAGGATCCTTGAAGGGCCCGATCGGGTTCAGGCATCCGCGCCGAAGAAATCCTCTGCGGGAGCCAGGCCGCAGATCTCCTCTGCGGTCACGCAATTGAGATTGGGCACCGCCCAGGTGGGCGAGTGCGAGCGCAGCTCCTCGATCGTGTTTCCTCCGGTGGCCACCGCCAGGCTCCGGGCCCTGATCGCCCGGGCGCACTCGATATCGTGAGCTGTGTCCCCCACGACCACCACATCTTCGCCCCTCAGGTCCGCGCCCATCCATTCGGAGGCGCGCCGGAGCGCGAACCGCGCCAGCGCGTTGCGATCTTCATGGTCATCCCCGAACGCGCCCAGCTGGAAGGCCTGCCATAGCTGGAAATGGCGGAGCTTGATCTCCGCGCCCAGGCGGGTGTTGCCCGTGAGCAATCCCATCCTCACGGAAGACGCGATCTGTCCCACCCGGTGGATGAGGTTCCACACGCCCGCGCAGATCTCGCCTCGGGACCGGGAAAGCAGGTGGTCCAGCCAGTGAGGATACAGGGTGAAGAACCGGCCAAAATTCGCCTCCGATGCCTCGATGCCATGCCGGGCGAAAACCTCGCGAACGATCGATGGATCGGTTCGTCCGGCAAAGGAGACCCCCGCCACTGCATCTTGGATGCCGAACTCGGAGGCAAAGACCCTTTGAAAGGCAGCCACTCCCGCCCCATGCGTGCGGATCAATGTGCCGTCCACGTCAAACAGTAAAAGTCGAACCACAATTGGCGGTTAGTGTATCATGCAGCCATCCGAGAATCAATGCGGCTTTGCAGAGCGGCGGTGCGGAGGGCGCGGGTGTAAGACAAAAATCTTCAAGATTGTGAAATCGGCAGGCAAAAGGATGCTCATGTGACTCGATGACGCGTCACATTTCTTCGGCGCAAAATGCGAGCCCGCTCATCGGCGTGTTCGGGCACCCCCGTTGGTTCACAACGGCGCTCAGGGAGAACCGCGGATGGCCACCGGAGGCCATTCCCTCCCCCCGTAAGGCACGAGCGGGGGGAAAAAACGAGAGCAAGCTTCCGAGAGACAAGGCCGGGTCATGCTGGCGATTGGGAATTGCCCCCTTGCGGGCCCTGGCGATAAAGGCTATTCGAATGGCCATCATGGATGCCCGTGAAGCCCTGATTGCGCTCAACATGATCGAACACGTGGGGCCCATCCGCCTGCGGCAGCTTCTGGAAGCCTTTGGCGATGGGCCGTCGATTCTGGCCGCATCCAGGAGTCGTCTCGAGAGAGTGCCGGGCCTTGGCCCTCAGGCGGCCGAGTCGATCGCCCAGTGGCGCCAGTCTGTCCCCCTCGAGGCCGAACTCCGCCGCATCGCCGAGTATGGCTGCCAGATCGTGGTGGGCACGGATGAATCCTATCCGCCTTTGCTGCGGCAGATCTACGATCCTCCGATCGTGCTTTATGTGAAAGGCCGGCTCGAGGAACGGGACCGCCATGCGATCGCGCTGGTGGGTTCCCGTTTGACGACCCCGTATGGGCAGGACACCGCCCGCAAGCTCGCCGCCCAGCTTGTCCATGCGGGGATCACCGTTGTGAGCGGGGGGGCCCGGGGCATCGACACGTCGGCCCACCGGGGTGCCCTCCACGCCCAAGGCCGGACGATCGCCGTCCTGGGCACCGGCATCAATCGAGTTGTTCCCCCGGAGAACGCGGAGCTGTTCGCCCAGATCTGCGCCCAGGGCGCGCTCGTGACGCAGTTCCCGTTCAACCGTCCTCCCGACAAGCAATCGTTTCCGATCCGCAATCGGATCGTGGCGGGGATGACCCTGGCGACGGTGGTGGTCGAAGCCACCCTGACCAGCGGCGCGCTCATCACCGCCAATCTGGCTCTCGATTACGGCCGCCAGGTCATGGCCGTCCCCGGCCGGATCGATTCCCCCCGCAGCAAAGGATGCCATGACCTCATCAAGAAAGGCGCCAAGCTTTGCGAGTCCGCCGAGGACATCCTCTCCGAGTTCGAGTATCTGTTTCCCCAGGCTCCCCCAGCGGCCTCGGCTGCGGAGGCATCTCCTGTCCCCCCCGTGGAGCCATCCGCCTCCGGCCTCACTGACGCCGAACAGCGGGTTCTCTCCGCCCTCGGCCGCGAGGAGATCCACATCGACGAGATCATCCGGCTCACCGGCCTGCCGACCTCCGTCGTCGCCGCCACCCTCCTCGGGCTGGAGATGAGAGATCTCGCGCGGCAATCGCCCGGCAAGCTGTTCCGCCGTCCCTAGCCAACCCGTGCTTGAGTTTTACCCGTCCCAAGCCCAAAATTCCTTGCATGGATCAGCCGGAACACCAGTGGCAAGATCGTCTTCTGGAGAAGTGGATGCAGGGCGGGAAGCTGGGTTACTGGCTTTCGCAGTCGGGGCTGATCCGGTTCTTTCTGTATTCATCGGGCTTTCGCTTTCTCGTGCTGGGCGTGGTGGTGGCGGCCGCGCTCGGGGCGCTCTCGATCTTGCGCTTGATGCGCGTATCCCCGCGCGATTTCAACCCGGTGATCCGTGTCAGCGCGCTCGATCTGCTTCAGGCATGGTCGCTCTCGCGAGCAGCCCGGCAGGCGGAGCAGGAAAACCGAATGGAGGATGCGATCCACGCCTGGCGCTCGGCCATCGGCAACAACGCCGCCAATCCCGAGTACTCGAGGGGCCTGCTGCGATCGATCGTGCAGAGCGACCGGCCCGTGGCCTTCGCCGCCACGGGGTTGCACCAATCCCAGTTCCTGCTGCGCCTGACGCGAACGAACCTGGCCGATCTGGCGCTCACGGTCGGGCTTCTCGATCGTCTGGGTCTGAACCAGGAAATCCTCCGCCTCCTCGATTCTCCCCCCCAGGAGCTGAGCCCTGCGATTCGATGCGCCTTCCTGAAAGCCCTGTTCATGGCGGGCCAGATCGATCGATTCCGGCAGGAGAAAGAGCCGGGCGCGGCCCCTCTTCCGGACGATCCCGAGCTCGGCCTCTTTCTGGCGGCGTATGATGCGGGGTGGGGCGATCCCGGGACCGTGGCCCACGCGCGCGCCCAGCTCGAAGCCGCCCAGCGTGATCCTCGATCGGAAGTGCTCGCGCACCGTCTACAGCTGATCGTCTCGAAGCGGCTCGAGGATCCCGACCGCTACCTGCGGTCCCTCGAGCGCCTGGAAGAGCTTCCTGCCGACCGGCCGTCGGATCACTTTGGCTACTGGCAGCTGCTGGCCGCTGTCGGCCGGCAAGGCGAAGCCATCCGCCTGGCTCAGAACTACAGCCGCCCTCCCGAGACCGCCCAGGACCTCTACAGTTTTGCCGCCATCTGCCTGAGCCTCGACCAGCGCGATCCTGCCCGCCAGGCCCTCCGCCAATACACCCCTCAGTTCAGCGAGTTCGTCCCCCTGTGGCAGATCCATGCCGACATCCTCACGCTCGAAAGCGACTGGGACGCCCTCGGCGCTCTGGCCGTCCAGATCCGGCAGCAGAGTGCCGCGCGCGATGAATTGATGGCCTTCACGTTCTTTCTCGACGGCCGGGCCGAGCTCGGCCGCCAAAACCGCGACGCCGCCCAGGCCGCCTTCGAGAAATCCCTCGACTACCCGTTCTCCGACGGCCCGCTCGCCTATCGCCTCGCCCGCGAGCTGGCCCAATTCGGCTTCACCGATCTCGCCTTCCAGTTCGTCTCCCGCCACCAGAACATCCTCCAGCGCGTTCCCGATTACTGGACGCTCCACCTCGATCTCGCCCGGGAATTGCGCCGGGCCGAGGATATCCTTCGCGCCACTCGCGCCCTCTACCTCGCCCGCACCAACGACATCGTGCTCATCAACAACTATGCCGCGGCGCTGATCATCAACCGGCAGAATCCGGACGAGGCCGTGCGATTGACGCTCGAGGTGCTGGCCCGCAATCCATCATCCGCCATCGCCAAAATCAACCACGGGCTGGCGCTCGCCCAGAACTCCCGGCCCAAGGACGCCCAGGCCATCCTCGATACCATCCAGCCCGCTTCGCTGAGCCCTGTCGAGGCCAGCTCCTTCTATCTGGCCCGATACGAAATCAGCCTCCAGCTCGAGCAATGGGACCAGGCCTTCGACGCCTACCAGCGCATTCTTCCCGAATACCATCTGCCTCCCGAAATCACCTGGATCGAAACCATGCGCCGCAAGATTCCGGTACCGCAAACGTCCGCCCCGCCCGCCAAGATGTCCGTCCCGCCGGCCGCGTAGCCCGCCCAATCCCCTCCAGCAAAATCGGAATTAATTTTTGCACAGACCCTAAGGAGGCGGGCTTATCCATTCCGGCGCGCCTGCCACGGCAGCGCGTCCAGATCCACGTTCCCGCCCGTGAGCATCAGCCCCGCGCGGCTTCCCTGAAACCGCTCCCTTCTTTTCAAGACCGCCGCCAGGGGCGTCGCCGATGATGGCTCGATCACGAGCTTCATCCGTTCCCACAGCAGCCGCATGGCCGCGATGATCTCCGCCTCGCTGACGGTGATGATCTCCCGCACCCGCCGCTGGATCACCGAGAAGGTCCGCTCGCTCAGGGACGCCCGCAGGCCGTCGGCGATGGTGTCGGTCGATGCGGGCCGGACCAGCCGGCCAGCGCGAAGGGACTGGAATGCGTCGTCCGCCTGCTCGGGCTCGGCGGCCAGCAGCTCGATATTGGGCCATGCGGCCGCTGCCAGGGCGATCCCGCTGATCAGCCCGCCGCCGCTCACGGGCGCGATGATGAAGTCCAGATCCGGTTCCTGCTCGATGAGCTCGAGCGCGACGGTGCCCTGGCCGGCAATGACTGCGGGATCGTCGTAGGGATGAACCAGCGCCGCCCCGGTCTCGCGAAACACGCGCTTGGCGGTTTCCTCGCGGGCTGCCAGCGTGGGCTCGCACAGCACGATCTGACCCCCGTAGGCCTCGACCGCGCGCCGCTTTGCGATCGAGGCGTTGCTCGGCATGACGATGTGTGCCGGGATGCCGCGCAGCGATGCCGCCAAGGCCAGCGCCGCCGCATGGTTGCCCGACGAATGGGTGAGGACGCCCCGGCGCGCCTCCTCGGGGCTCAGCCGGCTGACGGCGTGATACGCGCCCCGGAACTTGAACGCGCCCGATCTCTGAAAGTTCTCGCACTTGAAAAACAGCCGGGCGCCCGCGAGCGCATCGATCCCGGCCGACGTCAGGACCGGCGTGCGATGGGCCTTGCCCTCGAGGCAGCCGGCCGCTGCCCGAATGTCGTCCCAGGATGGAATCCCGATCCTCATTGCCCCAATGCCGATTCGAGGCTGAAGCGCAGGAACATTGCCGGATCGCCCACGGCCGGCTCATCGCGCCGCGCGCGTTCGAGGGCCTCGCGCATCGCGGGCCAGGCTGGCCGAGCGATGTCGCCGAGCAACTGGAGCGATCGCGCGGCGTGGAGAGCAACGTCGGGCTCGCCCGCTTGCAGATCCCTGGCCAGAAGGCCGAGGGCATCCCTGTCTTCGCCCATCCGCGCGAGCGCGGAGGCCGCCTCGATCCGGACGACGGGCGAGCGGTCCTCGATCGCGTCGCGCAACGCCGCCCGGGCCGCCTCGGCGGCGCCTCCAGCCGCGTGCAGCCCCACGGCCGCCCAGTAGCGCACGCCGTCGTCGGGATCCCGGAGCATCTTCAACTGCAGCCCGGCCGCCTCCGGCCGTCCCACCGAGCCTGCCGCTTTGAGCAGGCGAGCCAGGGGATAGCGCGCCGGGTCGCGCGCGAGATCGAGCGGTGTGCCAGCGGCGCCGATCCGCTCCCGGACCTGAGGTTCCGTGAGGAATCCCGCGTCGCGCGTGGAGAGGATCCAGGCGTTCAAGGCGGCCCGCATCCGCTCGAGGACGGCCGCGTGGTCCGGGCTGGCGGAGAGGTTGCGGATCTGGTGGGGGTCGGCCTCGGTGTCATAGAGCTCCTCGATCGGTTTGCGGGGCGCGGCATAGGTGAGCGGGCCGCCGGCGAGCTTGTCTTCAGCCGCCAGGCGCCGCAGCTCCCGGCGGAACGCCGCCTGATCCGAGTAGGCCTCCGGCTGCATCCAGGACAAGTGCGGCATGAAGTTGCGGATGTAGAGATAGCGGGGATCGCGAACGGATCGGGACAGATCGAAGGCTTCGTCGACCCGGTCGCGGGCGCCGAAGACGCAATCCCGGGGCTTGCCGGCTGCCGGTCCCAGGAAGGCGATGCCTTGCATCGAGGCGGGCGCGGGCGCCCCGCACAGGCTCAGGACCGTGGGCGCGAAATCGACGAAGCTGACCAGCCGATCGGTCGAGCCGCCGGGGGCGCCGGGCGCGAGCGCGCGGAACTTCTCCGGCACGCGCACCAGCAGCGGCACTTGCAGGCCGGTGTCCCAGAGGCATCGTTTGCCCCGCGGCAGCCCCATCCCATTGTCGCCGAAGAAAAACACGATCGTGTTGCCGGCGAGCCCGTCGTCGGCCAGCTGTTGCAGCAGGGCGCCCGCCTCGCGGTCCATGGCTGTGATGCAGTCATGGTAGCGGGCCCAGGCGCGCCGCGCCTCGGGGGTGTCCGGGTAGTAGGGCGGCAGGGGCGCCCGGGCCGGATCGTGCCGTTCGCCGGGCGTCAAACGGGCGCCCACGCCCCTTTCGAATTCATCCGCCGGCCATGCGCTTGCGCGCGACTGGTGGGTGGTCATCAGATTGACCACGGCGAAGAAGGGCTGGCCCTGCCGCCGGCCGCGCCAGTGCGCTCCGGCCGACGATTCGTCCCAGCAGTCCCGAATGAAGGCCGGCTCGTTGCGCAGGTTGTAGTCCGTCTTGACGTTGTTGGCCGTGTAGTAGCCCGATTCCCGCAGCAGCGCCGCAAAACCGCGGATCTCCTTGGGCACCGGGAACCGCGATCGGAGCCGCTGGGTTCCCAGGGACGTCGCATACATCCCCGTGATCAGACACGAACGCGCCGGCGAGCAGACCGGCGCCGTCGCGAAGGCCCGCGTATACCGGACGCTTTCGCGGGCGAACGCGTCCAGGCTCGGTGTGCGGGCGTATTCATCCCCGTAACAGCCCAGATTCGGGCAAAGATCCTCGGCGGTGATCCACAGGATGTTCGGCCGCTCCTCGAGGCCGGCCGCGAACGCCGGGTGCCCGAGAAAGAAGCCCAAGAGGAGCCATATCCACGCGCAGAAGCGCGCAGGCTGCGCGCCCCGGCTGCGCCGCGTCGGCAGGCAGGCCTCGCGCGGCGAGACATCTGACGCTGCGTCTGGCCATGCTGCTCGCAGGCCGGAAGCCCGCTCGGCGGTTCGAGACGATCTCCCCCTCGAGCCAGTAGACTGGATATGTGCTCTCATCGCTGCCGTCCGTTCATGGTTTTTCCGAGACGGGAATACTGACATCTTTGCACACGACGCGGAAGCCAACATTGAAGACGCGCCGCCAGGGCGGATACGCCAGGCGGGAGGCGCTGCGGCTCCGGCCGGGAGGATCGAAGAACGATCCGCCGCGGACCACCTGGCGGCTGCCGGTCGCGATGTCTTCGCCGGGCGGGTCGCGGCGGCGGGAATAGGATCCATACAGGCTGCGGGTCCATTCGGCGGCGTTGCCGTGCATGTCGTGCACGCCCCATGCGTTGGGGCTATAGCGGCCCGTCTCGGCTGTGACGACGGCCCCGTCGTTGAACCGGACATCGCTCAATGAGGCGCCTTCGATGACCAGATGCTCGAGGCCTCCCGTGATCTGCTTGCCATCCTTGCCAAGGCCTTTGCCGAACGATGAATCGGCCAGATTCGCCCACCGAGAGAAGTCAGTGTCGCGTCCGCCGAAGCTCCAGGGGGTCCGGGTGCCGGCCCGGCATGCCCACTCCCATTGCGCCTCGGTGGGGAGATCGAACCGCAAGCCGGTGCGCGCCGACAGCCAGCGGCAAAAGGCCATCGCCTGATCCCATGAGACGCGCACCGCCGGCTGCCGATCTCCATCGAGATCCAAACCCCGCGCCCCCGGCCCCACGTAGCTGGGCGCCGCCGGCTCCGTTGCGGGATACCGCTTCGCATAATAGCGGCTGGAGTGGCGGGGATCGAACCGCCGGAACTGCTCGTTGCTGATTTCGCATGCACCCATCCAGAATGGTTCGGGGATGGATTCGCGCACGGCCGGGCGCTCGTCCGGTTCGCCGCCCGGGTCCCCCATTGCGAACTCGCCTGCGGGGATCCGAACCAGATCGAGCGTGATGCCGTCTCCGAGGGGGATGGTCCTTCGGCCCAAGGGCTCGTCTCGAACGACGAGCGGAGGATCGTCCGGTGTCTCGAGGACCGCGGGGTCTGCGGGAGTCGCGGACGCAGTTTCCGCTCGAGGGGGGATCTGGCAGGGGGCGTCCGGGATCTGCTCCGGATCGTCTGTGGGGCCGCCGAACTGCCGCCGCAACGCCATCCGGCGCTCGTGGGCGCCATCGGGGATCGGATACACCTCGCCCCAGGTCCCGTGGCAGGGGGCGTTCAGGTCGATCCACGTCACCAGCCGGTCCCATGACTCGGCGTCGAGCGCGACCCCGCGGTGGCCCTTGCGGAGCAACTGGACCAGCGGGCTCGTGTCGGCTTGATACTCGCCCGGCATCAGCAGCGATACATCGTCCTCGATGCCCACGCGGCGAAGGTATGGGATGAGCGCGTCGTAGGCGGGCGCATATTTGAGAATGCCTCGAGTGTCGGCGAGCATCTGGGGATGGAGCCGGTCGATCCCCATCTGGCTGATGCGGCGTCCTGCATAGTTGGGAACCTGTGAGGTTGGGCGGAGATCGAGCGGTTGGGCCTGCATCGACCCGAGGGGAGGCTGGCTTCCGTCATGGCATCGGACGCAGTGGCGATCCAGGACCGGCTGCACCTCGCGTTCGAAGTCGAAGCCGCGTGCTGGACCCCGCCACGGCGTCAGTTCGCGCGGGGGCCGCCGGGCGGCCAGGGCCGGCCGCGCGGCGGCGTCTGCGGGCCGCTCGTGGCAGCCCGCGCACGAGGCGACCTCCCCGGGCATCACGGTGAACCAGCTGCGCATGAGCTGGACTGCCTGTCCCTGATCGTCCAGCGGCTGCAGTGCGATCGGCGTGTTGGCCGGCACACGGAACAGCGCCGAGCCATCGGTCTCGATCGGCACTGTGCCCAGGATCCGCATGACTTCCCAAGGACCGCCATAGCCGATCCGATCCGGGCCTGCAAGGCCCGGGTAGCCGTAATGATATGCCAGCACCCGCAGGCGTTTCACCGTGCCCCGCGGCACGCCTTTCAGCCCCGGCCCGGCATGAACGTCGTGCAGATAGACGAGCCCATCCCGCCGGCTCGGATCCACCTGGTCGGGCACGATCGGAGGCGCGGGCCGCGGCGCCAGCGGAACGGGCTCGAGCAGCGCCCAGCCGGGCTCCTCCCTCACCCGCACCAGATTGTCGAACACGTCGGCCAGATAGATGCCCCAGCTTCCTTTGGGCTGGAGCCATGCCGCGACGAGAAACTGCTTTTCGCTCAGCGGATACGGGTGCAGGAACTTCGGCCAGTCGGCATCGACCAGATTATCCTTCACCCGCGGCTGCAAGGGATCTCCCTGGCCGGATATGCGCTGGACGATGCCGTCGGCCTCGTGCCAGCCTCGAGTCGTGTCGATGACGACCAGCTGACCCATCCGATGCACCCCGTGGTATCCGGACAGAATGCATAGAATCTGGCCGGCAACCTCCGGGAGCGGGCGCGGAAAATAGAGCGCGTTCGGATACCAGGAGCCGCTCCCGTAGATGGCCCGCTGACCGGCGCCGTCGGGGTTCATCAGCATCAGCTCCCGCAGGTAGATGTGATTGATCCCGGTGTAGTCCCATCGGTGGTAGAGCACCTGGCCGCTCGGCAACACGGTCGGATGCAGGTCGTGGTCCTGATCGAAGCAGAGCTGGCGGATCCGGGAGCCGTCGGCATCCATCCGATAGAGCGTTGCGACTCGGCGCAGGCCGTGCCAGCAAGGAACCGATTGAAACGATCCCGTCGAACCGAAGATGATTTTTCCGTTCGGAAGATAGCACGCATCAAAGCTGTCGACGTCGTCCGGCATGGCGGACACTTGGCGAAGCCCGCTGCCGTCGGAATGCATCTCGAACACCTTCCAGTTCGCGGCGTCCGATTGGGTGAACAGCAGCCGATCCCCATCCCAATGCAGGTCGATCTCGCCCACATAGCCTCCGGCGGGTGGGCGATACAAACCGCGCAGCTCGCCGCGCGGGCTGATGGATGAAAGCACGCACAGCTCGTTGTCGTAGCCCGTGCGCGCCAGGGACGAGTTGCACTCGTGGTTCGAGGGCATCGCGATGTCCAGACCCGGCCCTCCCCCCGCCCTTCGCGCAGGCCGGCGCTTGACGACCAGCAAAGGACGCGACTCGAGAATCGGATTCGACAGAAGGGCCTCCTGCTGCAAAGCCGCCACATCCGCCTCGATGGCCCCGCCGGTTTGCCCCGAATCCAGGCGCTGGCGCAGGCCGGCCATTCGATCCAGGAACGCCCCCCCGTTCGGATAGTTCGTGCCGTGGATTCGGATCAGGTCGTGCACGGCCTGTTCGAGAGTTCCGAGCCGGTAGCGCGCCAGCTCGATGCCTTCCAGGGCGCGGCCGGGGGCCGCCATCAGCAGGCCCGCCGCGATCAGCCCGATCCACACGCTCATCCGCCGCTTCGATCCGGCGGCCTTAGGGTCTGTGCAAAAATGAATTCCGATTTTGCTGGAGGGGATTGGGCGGGCTGGCAAGGCGCGACGAGCGAGCATACCCGCGCGGTCTGTGAGCGAGGAGCAACACAGCCAGCGCGCCCAAGGCCCCCAGCCCTGCGGGGCGGGGCGGCGCCGGGCCATCTGCTTCGTGGCTCGGTCGGTCGAGTATCGCAGGGGATACACTCCCTCCACTCGCCTGCCTGCGCCGCCGCGGCAGGCAGGCGCCTCGCATCTGGCCCGGCGGCGCTCCCGCCAAAATCGGAAGTAATATTTGCACAGACCCTTAGGGCTGGCTTTCATGGCGATGGATCCGGATTTTACCGCGTTCAAAGGGACAGGACATACTCGGCCAAGTCATCGATCCGATCGGGTGTCAGATGCAGCGTCCGCCCGTGCAAGTCGCCAGCGTTGCGCCCATCGAGCACGTCCTCGAGGGTCGGCGCGGAGCCGTCGTGCAGATACGGCGCCGTGCGCCACACCTCGATCAGTGTGGGCGTGAAGAACCTGTCTTCTGGCGGATCCAGCTCTGCGCGCGTGCCGACATCATGGGGCTTCCCGTCGGTGAACTGCCCGCCCCGATGGCACTCGGCGCAGCCGACGCGGACATCTTCGAACAGCCGCCGGCCTCGCTCGGCCGCGGGCGACAATCGGCCCTGGATCAGCCGCGGGCTGGGGACCGGCTCGAGCGATTTCAGATACTCGTCGATGGCATCGGCGACGGTTTCCGGCTGGACGGTGAACAGGATATGCTGGATGCCGGCGCGGACGGCCGCCTCGGCCGTGGGCCGCACGCCCATGCTCATCGATGGCTGCATGCGGTGTGTCAGCAGCAGGCTGCGGTTGTTCTTCGGGTTGCCGAGACCGTCATTGAGCAGATCCCAGTTCAGGGCGTCGGCCCGCCCGTCTCCCGGGTGGCAGCTGGCGCAGCTCTGCCAGCCCTGGAAACAGATGCTCGCGCTGTGAAAGAAGAACTCGCCGCGGCGGATCGGCCCCATTTCCGCCTTTGGCCCGAGGGCGATCGACCCGGCGGATTGCCCGGGGGCCGACAGGTCGATGCAGGTGAGCGTGTCGCTGAAGTAGTTGGCCGTCCAGATCCGGCGGCCGACGGCGGCGACTCCCCGCGGGCCGAGGTCGCCGGGCGGCAGCGGAACGCGACGCCGCAAGCCCGTCAGAAAGGCGAGGTCGCTCGGGATGCTCTCCTTGGATGCGGCAGTTTCTGGATCCGCTGCATCCGAGCCCGCGCTGTCCGTCCGCCGCGCCGGCAGCTTCTTCAGCAGCCCCTGGAAATCGATCAGGCTGAGCTCGTGCGCGCCCGCGTGAGCGACCACGAGAGTCTCGCCATCGGCGGTCCAGGCGATGCCCCACGGGTTCGCCGACCCGCGATCCACGGAATCCAGCAGCACGGTGTTGACAATCTCCAGCGCCGACAGGTCGATCAGGGTGAGCGCGTTGGTGTTCATCCAGCCCTGATGGACCTGCGTTGTGGGCAGATAGAATCGAGCCAGCAGATGGGTGACCGCGGCGTAGCGGCCGTCGGGCGATATCCCGATGTCCGCCAAGACGCCGCTTCCGCCGGGCAATCGAAGCTCCCTGATCACCCGGGCGGATGCGATGTCAATCACCGAGACCACCGCGGCCGCCTCCGCCGAGTCGGCGCGCCCGTTGTGCAGGTGGTTGGCGACCAGGAGATAGCGTCCATCGGGCGTCACAACCGCCGCCACCGGCTCTCGCGCAACGCGGACCCTGCGATCGATCCGGCCCGTGCCGAGGTCAAGGAAGCCGACTTCATCCTGGAACCGATGGCAAAGAAAAAGGGTGCGGCCGTCTGCGGCGAGCACGGGGGCCGTGGCCGTGTGGCCGGCGGGAAACGATTGCAGGATCGCCCCGCTCGCCGGGTCCACCGCGCACACGATGCTTTCCGGGGCGGCGCACGTGACAAACAGCCTGTCGCCGTCCCGCGAAATCGCCAGGCCCGACGGCCGGGCTGGCATCGGAATTGCCCGCATGACCTTGCCGCTCGACTGGCTGACGACAAGGACACGATTGGCGCCCGTGCAGGCGACATACAGACTCTGGCCCGCCCTGTCTGCCAGAAGGACCGCCGGCGACAACGACAGCGGCGCCGCCGATGCGCCATCGGCGGCTCGCGCTGAAACCCCGCTGAACCCGCAAGCCAGCCCCAGCAGGCCGGCCAGCGCCCGCGCCGCGCCCATCAGGCCGAGGCCGAGAACGCCCACACGGGGCTCGGGTTCCGATTGCATGGCATCGTTCGCTTCCAGACGCTACGGCCTCCACCTCCGACCGCGGAGAATCCCAATCGCCCTTGCGATCTTCGCGCGACGGTTGCGGGTTTTCGACGATTATGCCAGCCGCGGATCGAGGTCTCAAGGCAGTTGTTGGGGAGGGCGCCCCGAGCCAGCAGCCGGCCTTGGCGGGCATTGGGGTTGGCTTCGGGCAGATGCAGGGAAGCTGCTCTATTCCTGGGAAGGGCCGAAGCTGCTCGACTCGAGGCTGGCATCCAAGGCGAAGGACATCCCTCGAAAAGGTAGGGCGGCCACTCCGTGGACGCCGCATGGATGGCTGAAGGCTTACGGCTCGGCGTGCGGTGGCCGGTGGTTGAGGGAAAGTGGACAACTGACGGCAGCTGCGGACGAGGACGTCCGTGGTCCGGAAGGGCTCGGAGCGCGGGCCTCCTGGCCCGCAGCGCGAACGGATTGGCGCGCGGCGGCCGGTGGTTGAGGGACAGCGAATGGCTGACGGCAGCTGCGGACGAGGACGTCCGCGGTCCGGAAGATTGGGAGCGGCCACTCCGTGGACGCCGCATGGATGGCTGTAGGCTTACGGATCGGCGCGCGGCGGAGCGCGCGCCCTACCTGCAGGCCGTAAGCTGAAAGTATGGATCGGACCCGATTGCCATGGCCAGAAAAAGGGCCGGGTGGTGCAAACCACCCGGCCCTGAATCAAGCCGCTGCGCGGAGCGGCGTGGGAGCGGTCTTAGTTGCTGGATCGGAAGAACAGCATCCCGGTGCCGGCGGGCGGCGTGTAGGGCGAAACCGCATTCATCACTTCGGTCCACTGACCCGTCACGGCCGGGGCGGAATAGAGCTTGCCGGTGAACGTGATCGACGGGCCGCCAGGTGTCAGCGAGATCGCGATGATGGGCCTGGGCGTGCAAGGCGCGATCGACACGCCCACGTCAGATACGATCGGGCTGTTGTTGGCGGTGAGGACGCCATAGCCAGTTCCCGGCTGTCCGCCGAACACCCAGAACCAGGCGCCGCCGCCGCGCTCCCAGAACAGGGCACGGATGGTGTAGGTGCCGGCCGCGAGGTTGATCGCCCCGATGGTGCGGCTGTTGCCGGTATTGACATCGAACTGGATGCGATCGCCGTTGATGACGCCCGAGTTTGAATCGGCAGTCTCGACGATGTTGGACCAGGTCTGGCCCTCGATCTGCAGGTAGCCGCCGTCGTCACCGGCGAACCCGAAGTGGTAGGTCCCGGAAACCGGGATCACCAGTTGCGCGGTGGCGCGGATGGCGAAGTCGTCATCGGCAGCCCCCGCGGTGTCCTGCGGGAATGCGGCGCTGCAACTCTGGGCGCCGCCCTGGTCATCGGGATCCCGGTAGTTAATGGCGTTCACACCTGTGACGGTTTGCGCGCCCACGAGGGCGGCTTCCGCCTCGGCGATGTTGTTGAGCCCTGTTCCGCCTGGAGCGTCATACTCGACGGTCCACCCGGCGGAAGACACACCGACGTCGACGAACGTCACCGGCGGGGTAGCCGGCTGGTAACCCACCAAGTGGAAGAACTTGCTCTCGGAGTCGCAAGTGACCGCGCCCTTGGCGGCGTAGAGTTCGACGGAGGCGCCGCCGCCATCCTCGAACCAGACGAATTCGAGGTCGTATTCACCGGCAGCAAGGCTGACCACGCCGCGGGTGTTGGCGTCGCCGGTTCCATACTGGTAGACGAGCGTGCTGGGATCGCCCGGCGCGGTCTGGCCAATGCCGCTCACACTCTTCCAGGTCTGCCCGCGGATGCGCAGGGCGAATCCGTCGTCCCCATGCGCGCCGAAGGTGTAGTCGCCGGCTTCGGCGATCAGGATCCGGGTCTTGGCTACGATGACAAGGTCCTCGTCGTCGACTCCAACCTGGTGGCTCGGTATAGGCACATCGCCCGGGAACAAGAAGGTTCCGCCGGCGGCGTCCGGATCAGTGAAGTTGATGGCCGGGGCAGTGCTATCTCGAATGGTGGCCGCCGGGTTAAACAAGGCGTTCACCGCGGCCGAGATGGTCGGAATGTTCCCGGCGTTGTTAACGACGCGGATTCCGAACTGGCCGTCGCAACCCTCCGGGCCAGGGATCGGTCCGGGCGGGAGAACGGAGATGGCGACTTCGGGCAGCTTGTTGTCCATGAGGGTTTCGAACTCGACGACGTACTGGCGGATCGGCACGTTTTCTCTGCCCCAGCCGTCGTTATTGTCGTTGAACAAGCCGTTGTTGTAGAGCTCGATGGCGTCTTCGCCCGGTTCGCCATTGTTCCAATCATTCGGCTCGCCGCCGTTCCACTCACCCCATGTGTAGGGTTCGCCAGTGACCCAGGCCCACTGGCCGAACCCGGGCGGCACCTGAGAGGATGAGGCCGGGTCGGACCCGGTTTCAGCGCCGCCAAAGGCCTCATCGTCGGTCAAGCCGATCCAGACGCTCTCGCCTGCGGCGATCATCCGAACGAAGTCTCTCTCGGCAGCGGAGTGGATGGTGACAAGGTGGCCGGTTTTGTTTTGGCCGGAGAGCGGCTCGATGAGGGTCTGGGCGAGCCGTTGGGCTTCGACCCAGGTCTGCGGGCCGCGGAGCGCCATGTAAAGGTTCCACTTGCCGCCGGCAGTGTATGGTCCCTGGTAGACCTGGTACATCCCGACGTTGAAGCTCCACTGGTAGCTGTAGGCGGTGGTGGCACTGTCGGTGAAGGCCAGTTCAATGCTGTGAGCGCCCGGCGCCCACCAACCGCTGGGGCCAATCGGGTCCTGCACCACGAGGACGGGGCTGCCCGGGGTGACGGTCGGAGTGACCGTTGCGCCGTCGACCTTGAGAACGATCGAGCCGGCGTTGACTGTGGCCGTGGCGCCGTTGGCAAGCTCGATCCGGATCTTCTGATGGGGGAGGACGTCCACGGCGTTGCGAACCGGGACCGCGCTTTGGACATAGGCTCCGGCGCCTGTGGCCGATTGATACGCTTCGAGGGCGCCCGCCGCGGTGCTGTTCACGAGGCGGAGCTGGTCGCCGTCCCGCGTGTACCACTCGACGTTGAAGCCGCCGCCGCGGTTCTCGATGATGCCGCGGATCGGGTAAACGCCCGCCTGCTCGATCGCAATGCGATAGACAGTGCCGGCTTCGAGGCCGGTCCCGGCGCCGCGGCCGCCTTCGTAGGACAAAAAGACCTCGCCCATCCGGTCCTTCGCATGGCGGGCGGTGGTCAGGCGGAAGCCGTCGTCGCTGTTGACGGCCATGAAATAGACATCCGCCGCCGGGAAGTTCACGTAGGCGAACCACTCGATGGTGCTGTCCTCATAGATGCTCCAGTTGAGGTCCGCGCCTGCGTATTGGCCTTTCTCGGGGTGGAGACCGAAGCCCAGCGACTCGACGGGGTAATCCGGGCCGTCCCAGAAGGGGGGGGCCTGGGTCGAGCCGTTGACACGGAAGTTGCCGACATTGGCCAGCGCCGGATCGGTCTCGGCGTTCTGGTAGTCCATGACGTCGGTGGAGGTGGGCCAGGCGCCGGTGATGAGGTTCGTGCCGTGCAGGCCGAGGATTTGCTCCTCCGTCCAGCTGAGGCGGTTTTCACCCTGGCTGTTGTTGTTGGGGGCGAACGTCTGAAACGCCGACCCGATGCCGATACCGCGCGGTTGGCCGGAGACGGCCGACGGAGGCAAGGCATAGGCTGCGGGCATGGTAAAATACTGCGGGGTGGAGGCGTCGCCGATGCCACCCAGGGTCTGGGACAATTCGGTGGTGAAGGTGACTTCGACATGGTTTGTCGAGCCGGGCGGCAGGAGAGCGGCCTGAGTGTAGGTGCCGAGGAACAGGTCGCCGTTGCGAGTGGTGGTGATGGAACTGGTCACATCGGCGCCGTTCCAGATCACTTTAGCGATTCCGGAAACCTTGCTTTCGCCGGTGTCTTTGAGCGTGAAGGTCCACCCCTTCAGGTTCGAATTCACCGCCAAGCCTTCGAAGGTGGCTTCGATGGCGGGCGTGGTGGTGAGTGTGATGTTGTCGAAATGCACGTTCTGGTTGAGTCCGCCGGCGCGCCCGGCCAGGATCAAGCGGCCGCGGTGCGGGAAGTAAGAGGTCAGCTGGTAATTGTCGAGGATTTTGACCCCCTTCCAGATCACGGTAACCTTGTTGTCGACTGTTTTCTCGACCTCGAGTTTGCACCAACTCAGGTTGTCGTATAAGCCGGTGCCGTCATACGGGCCGGTCTGCATGGAATTGGGTTCCTCGCAACCGGCGTGGAAGACGTCCATGGGCACCTGGGTGAGAGTCCGGTCGTCGACGCGCACGGCGATACCGCGTTTGTCGGGGCCAGGCGTGCCGCCGGGACCGGTATCGGGCAGCGTGTTGCCCTGGTAAGCGTCAAAAGCGATGGCCAGGCCGGTCTTGGCTCCGTTCTCCCCGCAGATCGAGCCGGCGGGGCTTGTGGCCGTGGCCGCATCATCCCCTCCGGCGAACCCGAAGTAGCGGCCAACAGGGGGCAGATAGGGCGGGGAACCGGCGTTCTGGATGATCGCCGCGTTGGCAAGCAGCGGGTCGTTGTCTCGCACGTAGCTGATGCTGAAGCCGTCGGCGGGAGGCGTGTTGGTGCCGTTGCCCGCGCGCACGTCGGCGGTGATCTTAAAGGCCTTGACGGGCGCTCCATTGTCGATGTCGGGAAGGATGACCGCCAACCGGCGGCCGTTCTCAGGCGGGATGAGTTGGAGGAACCCGCCGGTTATTGGATTGCCACCATAGTACTGCTGGTAATCCCACCAATAGGTTGTGTCCGGGGTGTCGCTGGTCGCAGCCAAAACGAGGTTGGTGGCCGAACCATCCACCCAGTTCTCGAAATCCCAGGTCTCGGTGCTGGCCTGGACGGTATAACTCAGCAGCAAACCGAGTGAGGCGGCCAGCCCCAACAGCCTGCTGGCGGAGATAGTCCGAAGTCGCTTCATTTCGTTTCCTTCCTTTGGTCTTGATTATTGATTATTGGCAGCTACTCAGGCGCCCGCCGGCAGCGGTCGGGCACCTGAAGGAATTGGTCCCAGCCAACGCCTTCTGCGCATAGCATAGTCTCCCCCCCACCCCGACACGCAATCCCAAAAGTTCATTCTCTTGGGCTGAACTCGGTTGCGGGCCTTCTCGTTTTCTTTGCGCCATGACATAGGGCATGGTTCTGCAAGGGCGCGAGGTGACGGCTTCGGATATCCAACTGATCCGTGCTGACAGGCCGTCGTGAACTTCTGCCGCATCCGCGGCTGCAGGCTTACGGATCGGCGCGCGGCGGAGCGCGCGCCCTACCTTGCAAGCCGCAAGCCGTAAAGGTAGGGCGGCCACTCCGTGGGCGCCGCATTGATGGCTGACAGCTTGCAGCCCGGCGTGCGGCGGCCGGTGGTTGAGGGAAAGTGGACAACTGACGGCAGCTGCGGACGAGGACGTCCGCGGTCCGGAAGATTGGGAGCGGCCACTCCGTAGGCGCCGCGTGGATGGCTGCAGGCCTGGAGATCCGGAATGGACTCGGCCTTCGATCGCAGCCTACAGCGGCGGATCGAGAGTGAGGATGAACTGGTTTTGCGGATCGGTCTTGTAGGTTCCGTGGAGGGGGGAATAGGCCTTGACGTGGACCGTTCGCCCGTCGGGCAGGAACTCGAGCAGCCGCAGCACCGCCTCGCCCCCCATGGTCTGCATCTGATAGTTGACGAGCATCTGGTGGACGATATGGCCGGCATCGTTGGGCGTCGAGAGCCGGCCCAGGCCGTCGTGGAGGACGTGGCCGCTGATCACCATCGTGAAGTTCGGGTGGATCCGGACCAGCTTTTGCCAGAGCTCCTCGCCGTCGTTGGTGCCGTCGGGATCGGAGGCTGTCGCGTACGAGTGGGGATTCCAGATCTGCGCGGATCCTTTCCGGGCCCAGTCGTAGCGCGTGTCGTCATCGTAGACGAATGCGTGCGTGATCAGGATGAGCCGGCGCGCCGGATGTTGGCCGACAATCGCGTTGGCCCACTCGACGACCGAATTGCGCGGCCCGAACTCGAGGGCGAGCACCAGCCAGTCCGCGCCTCCGGCGGAGAAGAGGTGATAGCTGTTGTCGAGCCGGCCGGGCTCCTTGACGCCGCCGAACGTCGGCCACGAGACGAAGCCGGATCCAGGGAAGAAATCGTTGAGGAACGTGGTGCGATTGGCGGAGCCGCCGTTGGGGCCGTAGTCATGGTTCCCGGGGGCGATGGCATACGGCACCAAGCCGTCGAGGAGGGCGAAGGCCTCGCGCGCCACTCTCCATTGGTTGGTCAGGTTGTTGTTCGTCACATCGCCCAGTTGAAGAACGTACTGGATGTTGTGGCGCTGGCGGTTCTGGGCGATCCATCGGGTCTGGTCCTTGAACAGATCGGGATAGGACATCGAATACACCTGGGTATCGGGCAGCACGGCCAGGGTCCACGATCCGGGCACGAACGGGAGGGCGTCCTGGGGCCGGGAGGGTTGAGCCAGGCGGCAGAACGCGCGCGGGGCAGGCAGGGTGGATGTGATGGTGGTGGAGGCTTGCGTCTGGACCAGCGTGGTCCAGGGGCCTGCGGGATCGGGCGCCACCTCGAGGCTGTAGCGCGCGCCGGTGTTGTTGGAGACAAGCAGCATCCCGAGGTTTCCATCGACTCGGAGGCTCTCGATGCGAAATACATCGGGAGCTCCCGGATGGGTGCCGTTATGCAACTCCTGCCGATTGGGCCGGCCGTCGCCATCGGGGTCTTCGCCGGGGAGGGCGGCCAGGTTACCGAACCAGCCCATCTCCCATTCATCGGCGAGGCCATCGCTGTCGCTGTCATGGGTGAACGTTGCCGTCAGCGAAAAGGGCTGGTTCATCTCGAGGGTCAGCGTCGGTGTGGTGGCGAGGGAATCGCCCCGCCAGCCCGCAAAGGCATAGCCAGGCGCTGGCAGGGCAGCGACCGTGACGCTCGATCCTTCGGGGAACCATTCGCCGGGCGGGGCTGCGACCGTTCCGCCAGCCTGGCTGGCCACGCTCAGACGGTGCTCCGTCCGCCATTGCCAGTGGATGCGGGAGAAGGACTCGAGCGTGAACGTGACGTTTGAGCCGACGCCGCTGGCCGGCGCCGAGCCCGAACCGCTCCAGCCGCTTGGGAACCGCCGGGTGCGGTCGCCAAGGATCGGATCGCCCGCCGATGCCGTGACCCGCGCGCCCGCCGCGTAGCCCGTCATGCCTTTGGGCGGATCCGGGCTGCCACAGGGCGAGGAGACATACAGCGGCGTGCCGTCGTGCACTGCGACCGAGTCGAACTCCGTCATCGCCATCGCCCAGCTGAACAGGCCGATCCGGCCGGCGTCCACGGTCGCGCCAGGCACACTGAACGGCCCATAATCGAACGCCGCGGCAACACCGTCCGGATCCGACACGAGGTGCACATCGAGGATCTGGCCGCGAATGGCGGCGACCAGATCGTAGGGCGTCTCCGCCACGGGATCGTATTGGACTCGGTTCTCGCGATAGATCTCCGTGTAAACGCCCTGGACACATTTCTGGATGGACAGCCCCCTCGGCGGCCCAATCGACGAGCTCTGCGAGCGCAGGGCGATCCGATAGAAATTCGTCGGATTCGCATACCGCAACAGGATCCCATGGGCGTCGTCGTCGTGGGGGAGTATGCGCGCGCGGACCGCGTAATCGGTCCAGTGAGATTCGCCGGCGACGAGCGTCGGCCCGGTGAAGTCGACCTGGCCGGAGGCGTCATTGCCGGCGTAGCAATCACTGTTTTCGACCAGCGCGCCCGAGGGGCCGGCCGGGCCCACGCAGAGCGACCAGAGGGGCTGGAGATTGCCGCTGCCGAGAGCCGAGCTGCCGCTGGCGCGCGGCGGGACCACCGGAGTCCAGTGGTCCAGGGCATTGGGATTGCCCGCCAGCGGCACCGGAGCAAGGCTCAGGTTGCCGATCCGAAAGCCCAACGGGCCTGCCCCGCCGCTCATCCCCCACGTGAAGATCCCGACGCGGCCGGCGGGCGATCCGGGCAGCGGCTGGCCGGTGACGAGGCGATGCATCGTGGGCGCCCCCGAGGGATTATCCACCACCGTCAAGGTGAGGCGGGCCGAGGTGTCTGTTGCGATCGTGACATCGAACGGGCGGCCGGCTGTGTTGACGAAGGCCGGCGCATAACCTTCCGTGCCTGCGCCGTGAAGGACGGATGTCACGCCATGGACCTTGCGATCGACGCTCCAGCCGGTCCACGGGAATCCCGCTGCGCGCGATTGGCGGGCGAAGGTGACACGATAGAAATTGTCCTCGTCGATGAAGCCGAAGATCAGGCCGAAGCCATCGTCGTCGCCGGCAGTGAGCCGGGCGCTGAAGGTGAAGTTGACCGCGGTAGGCGCGTCGTTGACGAGCATGGGCGCGATGGCGGTCGGCGAGTAGCTGGCGCTGTCGGTGTAGATGTTGCTCTGCTCGACGAAGGCGGCGCTGACGATGTCGTATTGCCACCGGAGGGGGCCGCCGAAGTAGGCGCCCTCGGGCTGCACCGCAGTCCAGCCGGGGATGCCGCGATCGAAGCTGTCCTCGAACAGGAGGTCCGCGACGGCGCGGGAAGGAGGCCCCAACGCGAGAGCGGAGAGTGCAAGCATCAGGATCAGGCGCGAGCTACCGAGGATGGGCTCACGGGAGGAGCGCAGGGTTGGCCTGGATGTCATGTATTTGTCGCCTCTGGCTCGACCATGGGCGGTGCCCTGATTCCGCCATGCTGCCGCCGTTGGTATTCGGCCAGGATCACCCTTGTGAGCAGGATTCGCAATTCGATTTTGCTGCCGGAGGGGCTCCGGCCCGGATCCGAGGCGGGGCTCGCGGGTCTAAACCGTCAAGAACCTCGCAAACCGGCTCTTGACACATGACAGAATAATATGTAAATAGAAGAAAGGTATTATAATATACATGCAAATATAAATGTAATATTTAGATTCACATGTTTGATCGCATCCTGAACCTTGACCGACACCCGCCGCAAAGTTGCTTCCTGTGGGGGCCTCGCCAAACCGGCAAGAGCACGCTTTTACGGGCCCGGCTGCCGAACGCACCTTACTATGATCTGCTGCGGGCCGCCGAGTTCCGACGGTTGTCCGCAAATCCCGGCTTGTTGCGGGAGGAATGCGCGGCCTGGGCGCTGGCTGGCGGCAAGCGGCCTGGCCCCGTCATCATCGACGAAGTCCAGAAGCTCCCGGAGTTGCTGGACGAGGTGCATTCCCTGATGAGTCGGGAGGGCCTGCAGTTCATCTTGTGTGGATCGAGCGCGCGCAAGCTGATTCGCGGCGGTGGAAACCTCTTGGGCGGGCGCGCGGCACGGCTTGAGCTGTTTCCGCTGACCAGCGCCGAGATTCCCGATTTCTCCCTGGAACGAGCTTTGAACCACGGACTTCTGCCCCCTCATTATGTAGCCGAGGATCCAATCCCGCTCCTCGATACCTATCTCGGTGAATACTTGCGCGAGGAAATCCTGGCAGAATCGATAACCCGAAACCTGCCCGCATTTCAGCGCTTCCTCGAGGTTGCCTCGCTGGCGAACGGCCAGGTGGTCAATTTCTCGAGCATCGCCCGCGATGTGGGCCTGTCGATGCCCAGTATCCGCGGCTACTTTGAGATCCTGACCGATACTCTCATTGGCTGCTGGGTTCCGGCATGGCGCAAGCGGGTGAAGCGCCGGGTTGTCGAGTCCCCGCGCTTCTTCTTCTTCGATGTGGGTGTCGTTAACGATCTCGCTCGGCGCGGCGCAATGAGGCCGGGCTCGGCCGAGTTCGGCGCTGCCTTCGAGCACTTTCTCTTCATGGAAATCCGGGCCCACGCCGGCTATCGGCGAAACCGGTATCCGATCGCCTATTGGCGGACGTCGTCGGGCTTCGAGGTGGATTTCGTCTTGGCCGACGGCGCCGTGGCCATCGAGGTGAAGTCCACCGAGAATCCGACCAGCGATCACCTCAGGGGTCTTCGGGCCTGGCGGGACGAACAGAAATCGAAGCGGCTGATTCTGGTCAGCCGCGCTCCTCGCATGCGCAAGACCGAAGACGGCATCGAAATCATGCCCTGGCAGTCCTTTCTCCGGCAGCTTTGGGATGATGAATATCCGCTCGATTGAGAGGCTGGGGTTACCGTTGCCCGTAGGGTTTGGTTCCGACGCCGGAGGTCATCCAGCTCTCGTGGAGCGCGTCCGAGGTCCGGCGGCCGGCCACCCACTCCGCATGGCCGTCCACGAACCCCCAGTTCCAGCCTTTCTCGGTGTGGTTGTTGATCGGGTCTGGCGAGTTGTTGGCGTCGTTGGCCACGTAGGAGAGGTCGTCGTCGGCGTCCAGAACGATGACGATTTTGGTGGGGGCGAAGGCGGTCGTCTGGGGGCTTTTCCGGACGTTGTGGCGGTCGCCGCGCTCGAAGAACCCGAAGAACTCGTAGCTGTGGCCGCCCTTGTTGTGGTTGCGGTCGCCGTGAGCGGTGGTTTCGAGATCGAGGAGCTTGCCGTTGCGGTCCTTGACGTTTTCGCGGACGACGTTGCGGGTGCTGGGGCAAACGAAGGACTTGGGCGTGGGCAGGTAGCGGGGGTAGAACGACAGCGGGGCCTCGTCGCTGCCAATCGAGGCCGTGTTGTAATAGTAGCCGGGATAATCCTCGCTGTAGAGATAGGCCGCGAACATGATCTGGCGGGTGTTGTTCTGGCAGCCGATGCGCCGGGATCGCTCCGCGGCCTTGGACAAGGCCGGCAGGAGCATGCTGGCGAGGATCGCGATGATCGCGATCACCACCAGCAGCTCGATCAGGGTGAAGCCACGCCGGTTCATAGCGAGCTGGATCTACCGCCGCAGCCGGAAGAACTCCGCCCCTGCGCCTGTGACGATCGGCGTCGACCACTGGGCGCCGGTCTGGCCCGTTGCGGCGTCCGACCATGAACCGGGCAGCAGGGTGGGCGAGCGCTCCACCGCATAGGCGCCCCCGCCGGGGTTCTCGATCTCGAGGTGGAGCGTGGCGCCTTCGAGCCAGACCCGGGCGATCTTGAGGTCCCCGGCGGGCTCTCGAACGGGCAGGCTGCTGGCGCGGGCGTAGAGGAAATGCGCGTCCGTCTCGCCCCAGCAAGCCAGGCCGAACCGGTTGGTGGCAATGCCGGGCGCGCCTGCCCAGCTCCAGGTCCGGACGGCGGCAGGGTCATCGAGCGGCCGCGCGGTGAGCGTGCACTGGCCGTTGTTGTTGGCGAACGTGATGCCGAACGGGCTGCCGATCTGGTAGATGAAGTTGGTGTCGCCCAGGAACAGATCGGACCAGGCGCCATCGATCTTGCGGCTGACGTTCACGCCCTGGGGGACGCGGCCGTCGGCGGTTGCCTGGCTGACAAACAGGACGCGCGAGTAATTGTTGGTGTCCTCGTAATCGTAAAGGAACCCGATGCCGTCGTCGTCGAAGGGGTGGAACCCGATCTCGAGGCAGTAATAGGGGGCGGCGAGGGCAGGGGAGAGCAAGGCCGTCCCATCGGCATCAGCCCGCGGCTGAACGGAGGTGCCGGTTGTCGGGAGGCCATAGTCGGACGTCTGCAGGATGGTGCCGTGCGCGGTCACCTGCCACGAAGAGGCGGGGGCGGCGTCGCCGGGCGGGTTCTCCCAGCCCGCCGGGATCTGGGCCGCCAGCGGGACGGCCTCCCAATCCTCGCGGAACACCTCCTGGTTGGCCACCTTGACGATGACATCCTCGATCAGGACACCGGCATCGACCGGGTTGGTGGCGGTGGCGGTAGCGCCTCCTTGCTGGCCCCAGAGGCCAACCCCGACGCGCCCGTAGGCATGGTCGGGATCCCAGAATGGGAGGAAGTGTTCGTTGCCGAGCTCCCAGTCGTTTAAGGCCGCGCTCCAGCCGACAACCCGGACTTCGAAGTCGGGGCCGGCAGCGGTCACCGTGATGCGGATCCGCTTGTACCAGCCGACATCGGTCGGATCGGTGGCAATCGAGGGATCGACGGCCATCTGGCTGAACATGCCGTTCGACCGCTTCTGGACGCTGACGCCGAACGGCGCACGCCAGACCGCGTTGTTGTTCTCGCCGCAAATGGTCACGCGATACCAGTTCATCTCGTCCCGGTAGCGGAAGTAGAGGCAGTTGCCGTCGTTGTCGCCAACGCTGAAGGTGGCTTCGGCGGTGAAGTTGGTCCAATCGGGGTTCCAGATGTTGGTGCGGATGACGATGCGCGGGCCTTCGAAGCTGACGTTATCGACGGCGTTGGTTCCGAAATAGTTGGTATCGTTGGCGCTGCGGTAATCGTTGCTGTTTTCCCACACCCCGCGGAAGCCGCCGCCGAAGTCCCTGACGATCAGCTGGCCGGGCAGGCTCGGGTCGCGCTGGACGTTCACCCACCGGGAATCGAGGCTGTCGGAGACGATCAGCGCTTCGGCAAAGTTCGGATCGGTGCCATTCTGGTATTCGGCGAGATTGCTTTTGCCGTCGTGGTCGGGGTCGTCGCCGGGCAGCGGGGCCAGGCTGGTGAAGTTGGCCTGCTCCCACAAGTCGGGCAGGGTGTCGCCGTCGCTGTCGGCCTCGAACCGGGCGGCCAGGGTGTAGGGGCGACTCATGATGAGATCGAGGGTGGGGACGGAGGACGCGAAATCTCCGGACCAGCCGGCAAAGAGGAATCCGGCGCTCGGGATTGCGGTGACCACGATGTTCGTCCCTTCAGGCAGCCATTCGGCGGTGGGAGCGCTGACCGTGCCTCCGGGGCCCGCAGTGGCGGCCAGGCGCAACTCGGTGCGCCAGTTCCAGACGATCGACGAGATGCTGTTGATGGTGAAAGTGACTTGCGATTCCGTCCCGCTGGGCGGCGCGGATCCGGCGCCCGTCCAGCCGGTCGAGATCCGGCGCACACCGGGATACTGCTCGAACGGGCTCGGCACGGAGGCGGTCACCGAAGAACCGGCGGGGTAGCCGTAGAGGCCCGGCGCCGGCTCCGGATTGCCGTAAAGGGACGTGATCTGAAAAGGCAGGCCATCGATGCCGTAGACCCGCACGAAATCGGTTTCGAGGCGGGACATGGCCCAGCTGAACACGCCGATCCTGCCGGTGGCGAGCGTGGCGCCGGTGATGTCGAATGGCCCGTAGGAATAGACTTGGGCGGCGCCCAGCGGGTTGGCGACGATCTGGATTTGCAGCCGGTCGCCCACCACCACGGCGGTGACATCGCAGGGCACGTTGGCAGGGGGCGCAAACTGGGGTGCGGTTTCGTAAAAGATCTCTTCCCACACACCGCCCACCACTTTCTGAACGGACAGGCCGCGGCGAATACCCGAGCCTGAGCTCTGAGCCCGGAGCGCGATCCGATAAAAATTGAGCGGGTCCTGATATCGGAGGACGATGCCGAAGCCGTCGTCGTCGGCGGGGATGAGCCGGGCGGTGTAAACGTAGTTGGACCAGGACGGATCGCCTGCGACCACCGTGGCTGCCGGAAAGTCAGCCCTGGCGTCGGTGGTGTTGCCGCCGAGGGAATCGCTGTTTTCGTGGAGCGTGCCGAAGGGCCCGCTGGCGCCCAGAGCCAGCGACCAGATGGGGATGCCGCCGTTGGCGCCCGCGGGATCGTATCCGGACCCGTCGGCGCGAGGGGTGACGAGCGCGGTCCAGTTCGTCAGCGCATTCGGATTGCCCGCCAGCCCGACGGGTTCGAGGGTTGGATTCATCGCACGAAATCCGCGCACCAACGTGCCGCTCATGCCCCAGGTCATGAGGCCGACCTGGCCCTGAGCCGGGCCGGGCAGCGGCTGCGCCTGGACCAGCGGGAATGCGACAGGCGCATTGTCGGGATCCTCGACGACGGTCAGCGTCAGGAGGTTGGCGCCGCTGACGGCGATCGTGACATCGAACGGCACGTACTGGTGGTTGACGAAGGAGGGGATGTGCGAGGGCGTCCCGTCGCCAAACAGCGGTGTGGCCACCCCATTGACCTTCCGGTCGACGTTCCATCCGTTCCAGGGGAAGCCCACCGCGGTGCGCACCTGCCGCGTGAACGTCACCCGGTAGAAATTCGTCGGGTCCTGATATCCGAAGATCAAGCCGAACGCATCGTCGTCCCCGGCGATCAGGCGCGCCTTGAAACTGAACGCCGGGCCGGTGACGGTATCGTTGATCAACATCACCGCCGTCGCGCTCGGCGCCACGGTCGAAGCGTCGGTGTAGATGTTGCTCTGCTCGATGAACGCGCCGGTGACGATGTCGTATTGCCACCGCATGGGGCCGTCGATGTAAGTGCCTGCGGGCTGGACCGCCGTCCACCCCGGAATCCCCCGGTCGAAATCATCCTCGAACAGCAGGACAGCCGGGCCGCCGAGTGCCGCCGCGGAGGCGAGGGTCGCCCCAAGGCATGCGCGAAACACTTGGGCGATGGAATTGTGTGTGCTCATGGTGCTCATGGTGGGTGATGGCTCAGTGCGTTATGGATCCAAGTCATGACCTGGCGGGCGACGGGCTCATTCCATGCCTCGTATCCGGTGGATATGGTCAGCGAACGAATGCCGAGATCTCGATTCCGAGTGCTTGCCTGGAAACATAGGACAAGTCCGCGGGGAAAATCCAGGAAAAAACGCGGCCTAGGGCGGGTGCGGGGCCGGGCCGGTCTTCGGAAGGGCTGCGCCGGGGCGGTTTCGCTCGTGACAAGAGGGGGGCGAACGGGTCTAATGAACCAGATTCGTGCCCGTGGAAATGGCCGAGAGCGAGCGCAATGCGGAAGGGGCCGAGCCGGCCCCGATTCGGCTGGAGCCGCCGGAGCTGGGCCGGATGTATGAGGACCACTCCCGGTATGTGTATTATTTGGCCTTGCGGTTTCTGGGGAACGCCGAGCAGGCGGAGGATGTGACGCACGATGTGTTTCTGAAGGCCTATCGTCATCTGGGCCAGTTCCGGGGGCGATCGACGCTGCGGACGTGGCTTTACCGGATCACGATCAACAGCTGCCGGAACGTGCGTCAGAGGTGGGCGAACCGGAACGTGCTGAGCAACGCGGACGAGAGCGTGTGGGCGGGGGCGGCGGCGGACGGGCCGTCGCCGTTGCGGGTCCTGGAGATGAAGGAACTGGGCGAGCGGATTCAGCGGGCGCTGGACCAGTTGCCGGACGAGTATCGGCTCCCGCTGCTGCTGCTGGCCGACGCGGAGATGAGCTACGAGGCGATCGCGCGGCTGACGGACCAGAGCGCCGATGCGGTGCGGGGCAAGCTGTATCGGGCGCGGAAGGCTTTTGCGGCTGCATTTGCCCGGACGGCATGAACGAGGACATGGACAAGGCGCCGGGCTCGGCGCCGCTTCGCCACCGGCTCTCAGGTCGGGCGGAGCAGGAGCATCAGGGCGTCGAGCAGTCCGCCGCGGCGGCTGGCCGCGAGTTTGGATCGGTCGAGGAGCTGCTGCGGGAGGATGCGCGGGGCGTGTCGCCGCCGGAGCGGGTGGCGCAGCGGCTGCAGGCAAGCGTCCGGGAGGCGCCGCTGCGGCGGCCCTGGTGGCGGCGGTGGAGGTTCTGGGGCTGAGAGGCAGGGCCGGCCGGCTGCCGCTCGAGCGGAGACCCGGTGAATGAACGCGATATGGGCAGAGATCGAGACCCTGATCCGCGCGCGGTATTCGCTGCTGTATCTGGTGACGAGCGAAGAGGCGCGAGCGGTGGAAGGGCTGCGGGAGGTCGCCAACCGGCGGCGCAAGAAGCTCTATGAATGGAGCGTGACGACGGGATTGGCGCCCGCGGGGGCATCGATCCAGTCGGCGGCGCAGCGGCAGTCGCCGACGCGCGAGCCGCTGGCGGCGCTCGATCAGGTGATCGATCTGGTCGAGCCCGCCATCTTCGTGTTCAAAGATCTGCATCCGTTTCTGACGCGGGCGCACGCGCCGGTGGTTCGGCGGCTGAAGGAGATCACCCTGCAGCTCAAGCATAGCTACAAGACGGTGGTGGTGGTCTCGCCCGTGCTGGAGATCCCGGTCGAGCTGGAGAAGGAGGCGATGGCGCTGAGCCTGCCGCTGCCGGACCGGGAGGAGCTGGAGGAGCTGCTGGGGCGGATCGAGCGGGAGGTGGGCGAGATGCGGCCGGCGGAGACGAGGCTGGGGGCGGAGGAGAGGGAGCGGCTGCTGCAGGCGGCTCGCGGCTTAACCCTGGGGGAGGCCGAGAACGTGCTGGCGAAGGTGCTGGTCAAGCACGAGGAGCTGGGATCGGGCAGCATCCGGGAGGTCCTGGCCGAGAAGCAGCAGATCATCCGGAAAAACGGCTTGCTCGAGTATTGCCCTCCGGAGGAAACGCTCGCCGAGGTGGGTGGGCTGAAGGCATTGAAGGAGTGGTTCCGGAAGCGCCGGGCGGCCTTTGGCCGGGAGGCGCAGGCGTTCGGGCTGCCGGCGCCGAGGGGGGTGCTGCTGCTCGGGGTGCAGGGATGCGGCAAGAGCCTCTGCGCGAAAGCGGTGGCGAGCTTCTGGGAACTGCCGCTGCTGCGGTTCGACATGGGACGGATGTTCGGCAGCCTCGTGGGATCATCGGAGGAAAACGTCCGGCGGGCGATCGCGGTGGCGGAGTCGGTGGCGCCGGCCGTGTTGTGGGTGGATGAGATCGACAAGGCGCTGACGGGCGTCCAGGGATCGAGCTGGACGGATGCAGGGACCACGGCCCGGGTGTTCGGGACGTTTCTGACCTGGCTGTCGGAGAAGAGCGCGCCGGTCTTCGTGATCTGCACGGCCAACGATCTGTCGCCGCTGCCGCCGGAGCTTCTGAGAAAGGGGCGGCTGGACGAGATCTTCTTCGTGGACCTGCCGTCGGCGCAGGAGCGGGAGGAGATCTTCCGGATCCACCTCGCGCGGCGGGGGAGGGATCCGGGCGGGTATCGGATCGAGGATCTGGCTGCGGCCTCGATCGAATACAGCGGCGCCGAGATCGAGCAGGCGGTGATCAGCGCCTTGTATGACGCGTATGACGGGGGGCGGGAGGTGACGAGCGAGGACGTGCTCGAGGCGATGCGGCAGACCGTCTGCCTGGCGCGAACGATGGACGAGCCGATCCGCCGGCTGCGGGAGTGGGCTCGGGGCAGGGCCCGCCACGCCAGCGGCGATGGGGGTTGTGCAGTCGGGCCCGGCCGGGCATCTTAGGGTCTGTGCAAAAATTAATTCCGATTTTGCTGGAGGGGATTGGGCGGGCTGGCAAGGCGCGACGAGCGAGCATACCCGTGCGGTCTGTGAGCGAGGAGCAACAAAGCCA